>Ga0190367_1000383_pt1 | contig 32968 bp, 31 predicted proteins | sample 4872181011_MG_FD_171838 | JGI IMG/M metagenome (GOLD analysis project Ga0190367, IMG submission 171838) | Hydrothermal vent microbial mat bacterial communities from Southern Trench, Guaymas Basin, Mexico - 4872-18-10-11_MG | ecosystem: Environmental > Aquatic > Marine > Hydrothermal vents >...
TGTCTTCAATCATCTTCTTCCATCTGGTTTCTTCTTCTGTTAAAATAGGCTCTACAACATGGTATACAAGCTTATTTTCTATCCTAACTATACCAACATATACATGAGGCTCTTCTATAGGATACACCTCGATAAATGGGAGACTACTTATACTAGTTTCGACCACCCGTTCGGTAGTCTCATTTACCTTAGCACTATATTCCTTTCTTCCATGGGTTAATAATGATAATATATATCCAGTACTGAATATGATCGAGAAGAATATCATTAAATCAATTATCATATTCAATGACAACTTATATTCATATAATGTAACCGCTCCATATGTTCTAATTATAAATAAAAGCAGTAAAAAGAGTGTTAATCCAATTATAAGAATAACTAAATATAGTTTTGGATTTAAGATTAAATCAACTATCCTGGTAAATGGTATTCTAACATTCGCTTTATTTCCTGAAGAATACGTATGCCTAATATACATAGTCAATTATAATAAATTATTGATTTATATTAGTATGTTATGTTACTTAAAAAGCAATTTAAATTCACAATATTTATCTCCCTTTGATATGCATTTCGTTTCTACAATTTCAATTTTTTCATAAATATTCTCAAAAATCCCTACTAATATCCCTCTTATAAAATGACTATATGGTTTATTAGATCCGACACCATGTTTACATTCAATTGAATCATATAACTTTACTATTTTAACTTCTTGGTCGTTAATATATTCCAACTTTCCTAAGCCATATAAGCTAAATAAATATCTAAATATCTTTATTTTATCTGTGGCCTTCTCAGATAGGTTATCTAGTTTAATCCATAACTCCTTTCCTATTTTTAAACCCGTATAATAAAGAAATGTTTCCGCAGCAGTTCCATATTCATCTCTCATACCTTTTATAAATTCTCTAAATAATGTTTCAGGAAACAATATTACAATCTCGTTGAGAAGAAGATTTGGGAAGTGAATATAATCTATTATTAATCCATCCATCAATGGATCTATTACTGATACATTTTTTACAACATTTAAATCTTTCAAATGTTTATATATCATATTTAGATTTTTTTCTAAACCAGTGAAATCACAGAAGAAAATTAAATCGGCCACTTCACCCAATTGGGTAGCAATAAGCTTCTGAATATTTATGCCATTTTTTGCAAAAACTTTACTAATTCTTTCTAAAACCCCCGGCTTATTGTCAGCAATTACTCTAAATCCATATAGTGTTCTCCCGGGAAGAAAGAGGATGCCAAACGGCTCATATGTCATAATATCCGCCCTTCCTCTACAACATTTTTTACATGTATTTTACATATACTTTACCTAATTTAAATTTAACATTTGTTTTTTATATATTCTTTTAATTATAGAAAAATATAGTTTAGATTTCTATATCCTAATAATTAAAATACGCATTAAAATTTATTTATATTAGGTTAGGCGATGATTTCTATGCTACAATGCTGTGGATTATATTCATTATCTATAATCATTTTATAAACCTCTTTAGCCGTATATATTGAGAATGTTAATCCAAATCTACAGTGCCCAGTGGCTATAATTATTTGCTTATCCCCGGACCTCACTCTATCTCTATACCTGTATACCTTGTAGAGCCATCTTAATTTTTTTAAAGTAAGCTTTAGACCAACTTCATATTTCCTTTTAAAGATCCATTTAAATGTATTTTTCATTGAAAGAGATAGTGTGATTGGGATGTACATCGATGGATATGTATAACCTGCATTTTTACATGATGTAGAATCGAGGATACTCGACTTATCATATATAGATACATTAAACCCATTTTTACTCAGGTAATATGCCGTTGTAAGGCCGATTACACCTCCTCCAAGTACTACAACCTTCATTTAACCACCTATATCTAAATAATAAAGTCGAGAATTCTCTTTCTATAATCCATTTTATAATGACTCTTCCATCAAGTATAATTTGATTTGTTCCGGGATAATAGAATATATAGTATCCACTGTATATTCATATACTGTCTGGTGATTTTATGGAGATGAAGAAGGTTACTTTATCTGAGAATCTAGATGAATCTGCTCATTTCACAGTAAAACTGATTGATGATATCGGGAATCTAATTCTCTTAATCATCCTCGGGATAATCCCTATAATCAACTTTGTTGTAGCGGGCTATGGTGCAGAGATAATTAGAGGTGGTGAGGAGCTCGATAAGCCTCCTAAACTTAGTGAATTCGGTAAGCTGTTTATTGATGGACTTAAAATCGCTATAGCAGCATTATTATATGCTTTGGTACCATTGCTTATCGGGACTATAGTAGGTATTATGTTTGCTGTTCCATTCAAGCTAAAGTATTATCCCGAGCTACCTACAATATTCTCACTCCTGTGGCTATACCCGGTATTAGCAGTCACTTCATTGGTAGGGATATTATTTGCAATCTTTGGGGTGATGGGTATATTGCATATGATTAGGATGGATGAGTTTGGAAAGGCATTTGCATTTAGTGAGATACTTAAGTTGATTGAGACTGTTGGATGGGGAGAATATCTTATATGGCTTATTATAATGTATGTAATTGGGAGTATCGTAGCGTGGCTATCGGCAGCGAACTTTATTGTAGGAGCTATATTAAGTGTATTCTATATTGTATTTGCAGCGCGGAGTGCATACCATATATATCCAAAGGGTTAAAGCCCTTTTAACTATATCTCAATCTTCATACCCGAATATAGTTTATGGAATCTATCCCTAAAGGCCTCCTTTATCATATACTCTGCATCTAATCCCGTGCAGTGTCCTGTATATATCTCTCTAACCTTAAGTTTTTTAAACCAGTCAACTGTCTTCGAAATCCTATCTTTAGATGCATTAATCAAGTGAAAGCCTCCTATAACAGCCCTTACCTCCCTCCTATCCAATACATCCATACATCTCCTGGTAATCGATATTATCCCTGCATGTGAACACCCTGAAACAACGACGATGCCATCGTCATGGTCGATACACATACTTACATCATCTAATAGAGGATCTTCAGCCAACCTACCATCTTTAATCATAAATACCTTAAGCCCCTTCTGCTCAAACTCCAGCCTATCACGTACCTCGCCAGTGGTATAAATTTTATTAGATATTTTAACTGGATCAGACGTTAGATATAGATACGCTAGATCTTCGAGTTCGGCTCTAGTGAAGGGGGCACCAATCTCCCTTAAAACGGGATCTACAGCGAATGTCCTCTTAAATAACTCTGGATGAGCTATAACAGGTATCTTCCTACCTACAGCCTTTAAAACCTCAATTAAGCCGCCTGTATGGTCATAGTGGGAATGGGATAATACAATATGTGTAATCTCCCCCGGATCTATATTAAGCAGCTTCATATTATGTAAGACTACATCCGGATTTGGGCCTGTATCGAATAGAACCCTGATATTATCATAATCAACTAAATATGATACTCCATGGCCACCATAGAATCTGCTATCATATCCCGCATAGTCGTCTAGAATAACGTATATCTTCATAATAATATAGTGATCTATACACTAGACTAAATATGTTAACGTATTGTACTAAGCATATTCTTTAAGTAGCTTAGCTAGCTTCTCCACCCCCTCAACTATATCTTCCATAGATGGCCTGGAGAAGTTTAGCCTTATAGTATTATGACCTGACTCATCGATGTAAAACGGCTTACCAGGCACTATAGCGACATGATACTTAGATAACAGCTTCTCCGAGAACTCCATGCCGTCAATTCCATTTGGTAAGAAGGCCATCGTAAACATTCCTGCAATAGGCTTAATATAATCTAGGTCAGGTAGAAGGTCTCCCAATGACTTGATAAGAACATCTCTCTTCTCCCTATATTTAGAGACAGCTTTCAGATGATATTTCTCATAGTACCCTTTCCTGAGATATTCGTATGCGATGTACTGCGAGATTGTAGGGGCGCAGAAGTCTATAGGCTGCTTCATATTAACGATCTTCCTCAATAGAATATCTGATGTTATTATCCATCCGACCCTAAATCCAGTTCCCAAAACTTTACTTAATGTACCTATAATAATTACTCTATCCTCCTTATCCATAGATTTTAATGTTTTAATCTGGCTAGCATCATATACAAGATAGTTATAGGCCGCATCTTCAATAATTAGTAAATCATATTTCGAAGCTATCTCAAGGAGGGCCTTCCTCTTATCTATGTTTAAAGTAACTCCAGTGGGATTATGGCCAGTTGGTATAACATAAATAAACTTTATCTTAAGACCCTTATCCAGTAGATACTTAATCTTAGAATCTAAATCATTAATATCGACTCCATCTACATTCAACTTTACCCCATATAAAGCTCCGCCTAACTGTCTGAAAGCTAAAATAGTATTTACGTAGGATGGATTCTCAATAATAACTGCATCACCATAGTCTAGTAGTACACGTCCTAGTAAATCTATAGCCCCTGTACCACCGATAGTAACGATTATATTCTCAGGATCTACATTTACTCCGTCATATTTCCTAAGGAATTTAACTAACTCACTCTTAAACTCAGGAAGCCCTGCCGTGGGCGAATATAATACAGATGATGGATACTCTCTTAGGATGGATGAGGCTAGATCTGCGAGAATATCACGTGGAATTAAATTTGGGTCGGGGTCTCCCGCCGCTAGGGATATAACTCTAACTCCCTTACTCTTTAAACTAGCTATCTTACGTATAACATTAGATAATGGAGACTCTATAATCAAATTAGATTTCCCAGCTAGAAACCTATTAAAATCCATTTGAAACACCATGAATAATATTTAGGTTTATCAAGTGAAAAAGTTTCAAATAAATACTTTATATCAAGCTATTCAGTTTAATACAGGTCAATAATATAAGATTAATTAATGAAGATACTTAGAGTATTGATAGTATCAGTCATAGTAATCTTGATTATATATGGAGCCAGTGTATATTATTCCTACGCGAAGATTAGAGTAGATTTCAACGATATCAAGCTTGACAAGCCTCCATTTAAATTTAATGAGAATGCTCTATTAGAAATGAGTTTAACATTCTTAATGAGCGGTAAAGTGACTATTAAGGACCTTCTTAATGTTATAGAGGGTGTAAATCTAGTCATATCACTTACTATAAATAATACAGGATTTACTATGATTTCGATACCTACATTAAGATATAGCTTATACATTAATGGATACTATGTCGGAGATGGATATAGCAATTATTCCATCGAAATATCACCTGGTGAAGTAAAAGAACTTACTATACATCAGTTTATCGCTAGAGACTCTCTAGTAGATGTAATATCTAGCATCATCGAGAATAATGGCACGTTAAATATTTTAGTTAAGGGTAAGGCTCGGTTAATTATATTAGGCATGCCATTAGAGATCCCTGTAAAGGGTATGAAGAGTATCAATATTTATGAAGAGATTAGAGAAGCATTATATAGCCTATTAACGTCTTAAATAATATGGTTTCATTAGATAGACTGAATAAGTTTCGGGATTAATATGGTTAGAGAGATAAGTGTAAAAATTATTTTAAATAGGCATAGAAAGAGGGATGAATGGTTTCTAGATGATTATTCGCTAAATCCATATCAATTATGTGAATTCAACTGTTTATACTGTTATATTAGAGGAAGTAAGTATGGAGGAGATTTAAGGATTGGCAGTTAAGGTAAATGCTCCAGAGCTTCTCGAGAAGGAGCTTCGGAGGAGGTCTAGGAGGGGAATATGGTTTTATAGCTATAAGCTCGGCTACGGAGCCTTGGATGTATATAGAGAAGAAATATAGAATAACTAGAAGATGTCTAGATATAATCGTTAAATATAGATTTCCAGTTCACTGCTTGACTAAATCGACGTTAATATTAAGGGACCTGGATTTATTACATGAGATTGATAGAAACGCTATCTTACCCTCGGATCTAAGTGAATTAGTCCATGGTACACTAATAACCTTCTCAATTTCATCACTTGACGATAAGATTGCCGCTATATTCGAGCCTAATGCCCCGAGACCTATGGATAGACTGAAAACATTGGAGAAAGTTAAAGACGCTGGTTTCTATGCTGGTATAGCATATATGCCAGTTCTACCATATATTTCGGACTCTGATGATCAGCTAATGGAAATGATTAAAACAGCAAAGGAGTTTAGAGCTGACTATATATATTCTTTGGAGACCTAACATTATATGGAGTTGGGAAAAGAATCTACTTTAAAGTATTAGAGAAATATTTTCCAGAATTATATGACAAGTATCTGGAGCTATATAGGTCAGGCCCATATATAGAGAAGACTTATAGGAGGAGATTTTATAATAGAGTTAAGATTCTTTCTAGGAGATATGGATTAAAATTAGGCATTCTCAATAATATCAATGAGTAGAAGAGTCTGTATATTCATCTAATATCTACTCCTACCTATCAGCCAGACACCTATGGTAGTCACGAGATTAGTTAGAATTATAATGCATGTAATTAGAGTCATAAATGTATATTTTAACGGGAGATTATACCTGAGGAGATAAATGCTCAGCGACGCTGGTACAATTCCCTGTGCACATAATATAGTTATAGTCATACGATCACCGTAGACTTCGGAACCCTTATTAGCTAGGGACACTGCAAAATACCGGGTTACAATTAATATTAAAGTGAATATCAATGCAATAAATAGATTCTCCACGATGGTATCGATATTAATCGTGAATACCATTCCTAGAAAAACGAAGAATAGAGTCTCAAATAGGAATGAAATCTCATTTTGAATCTCGTCTAATTTATAAATTAGTAGAGAGATATTTAGCGAGGACTCGATATTCAAAGCCTTTGAAACCAACTTATAGTTTGATAACATTAAACCAAAGATTAAAGCAGCTAACTCGCCGTTCCCACCTAACATCTTTACAATAGTATATATTAGTAGGAGCATTCCAATTGTAAGGACATAGGTATATTCCCTCTTCCTAAACCTATGGAGAATCTTAATCGTGATTATAGAAAGTATCCCACCTACGAATAATGCTATTGTAAAATTACCTATGATAGCAGATAGAATAGAATAGAATTCAGCTGAACCAGCAAGCCATTGATTAAGGAACATGAAGAATAATATTATAGTCAGTATAGTACTTATAGCGGTCTCCAACGTTAAGATTGCTCTGACCTTATCATTAACTGATAGACTAAATGCTAATGGAATGATAACCGCAGCAGTAACTTCACCGCCTGTCATAGAACTAAATATCATAGACTCTAATAAACCCCATCTCAATATATAATGCGCCGTCAGACCAATCAAAATTACACTTGTTATAATATATATAAAGGACTGGGCAAACGCTCTACCACTCTGATAAATGATATCATAGATATTGAGATTTAAACCACTATAAAATGTAACCATAATAAGAGTTAACGTACTGAATAACCCGACTATAGGGATCAGAAAATCCTTATCCAATAGATTAAAGACATTTAACACGACCCCTATGAATATTAGCAGGAGAAAATGTGGTATCTTAGTCTTATCAAAGAACATATGCCCGAGATAACCGAGTAATATCACCACTGCAAATAAAAGCAGAAATAATGTTTCATCCAACATTATAAAGACCTAAAAATTAATTGAATATACTCTGATAATATACTTAATTAAATCATGTTTAACTTTTTAGTGATACATAGTAGGAATGAGATAAATGATCTTAATATAAGTGGTTGTACAGTTGTAAAGAATATATTTTAAAATAACTTTTACAGCTAGAGATTTTTTATATAATGACAAATCTATCACTTCTTTTCTGATTTACCTGGAGCTGTTGGAAGAGGATATGGAAGATACTCTATCCCAGGTCTTTTTACCTGAGCCTGTGGATATAAGTCCATGAGTTCATATATTTCTTTCGGTATCTCATCCTTAACAATGAGTCCAAGTTCTCTTGCGTGTCTAACGGTAATAGGATAGTCATGTGTATAATACCCTTCTGTCAACTTCTTCGCTAACTCCATCGCCTTCTCCTCACCTAATCTATCCTTGGTAAGATCGATTATAAGTTCTTGCATCTGCTTAATAGCTTTTTCGGCTACATCAGCCATTATGAGAGTCTCGTCCGATACCTTATCTTTACCTTTCTCCATTACAACTTTAAGAAGACTAGGAGCTGGAAGCTGAAGACCCTTTGAAGATACTATTTGAGGGTCAAGAGGCCCTAGCACAGCATTTGGATCCATCCATATCTCATCAGCGGCTAACGCTATCAAGGTACCTCCTGACATTGCATAATGAGGAATGACTACAATCTTTTTTGACGGATGTCTTTTAAGAGCCTGAGCGATCTGAGAAGCTGCTAGAACAAGGCCTCCAGGTGTATGAAGTATCAGCATTATCGGGATCGTAGACGGAGAATTTCTAATCGCCCTTAACACAGCTTCTGAATCCTCTATATCTATAAACCTATATACTGGTATATTAAAAAAGGCTATCCTCTCCTGCCTATGTATCATCGTGATTACAGTCACTTTATACTTAGCTTCCAACTTCCTAATTAGATTATACCTTGCCGACATAAGATTCTTATATTGGAAATGGGGCCAGAATATTAGTACAAAGAATATAATCCAGAATAATAATCCGATTATATCTATAGATCCATCCATGATAAAATATATTATGATTACATAGGCATTTAAAATTAAATTTGAGATTCGCAATGTGAAAAATTAAAAGCTTTAAATAAGATATATTAGCCTATTACCATGGTCTCCTTGATTAATTTCTTGTATTTGAATCTGGTCGGCAGGTATGGTTTCATATCTTCAGGTATTTCACCAGTTAGCAGGTATTTCGCCATTACATAACCTGTATATGGAGCCATCATGAAACCGTGTCCACTGTATCCAGTCGCTACATAGAGTCCTTCAGGCCATTCATCGTCCCTCCCTAATATATGGCTATGGTCGGGTGACATTACATAGCTTCCAGACCATGTCCTCATTATTCTAAGGTATTTAAGTGTTGGGATTAGCCTGATAGCGAGTCTAGAGAACATTCTAAAATGATCTAGACTTACATTATATTCTAGATCCTCCTGTACCTTCGGGTAATCTATACTGCCCATCACTTCTCCCCTAGGACTCTGTGCAATATATAAGCCCATTGAATCACTCCTTAAGTCAACTATAAGGGGTTTTATGAACAGGCTAACCGGCTCTGAGACCCATAGCTCCTTCCTCTCATTAACTAATGGCAGATCTACATCGACTATCGACATAATATACTTACTGTGATCTCCTGCCGCGACGACTATATTATCCCCCTCAATAACGCCTTTTGGAGTCTCTACACCATATACCGAGCCGTCTTTAAACAGGACCTTAGTGGCTGGGGTATATTCAAGCACCTTTCCACCCAGCTTCCTAAATCCATAGTAATAACCGAATGTGACGAAGTCATGATGTAGTTTCCCGTCTTGAGGGCCATATACACCTGCTATAAAACCATCTGTATTGATATATGGAAATAATTTGTATATCTCACTAATATCAAGGAATTTTACAGGTACATTATATCTACTCCATATCCTCCTATTTGTCTCCTCATAAGCCCTTAAAATATCTTCACTGCATATTAACCATAGATACCCTCCAAGCATTATAATAGGATTCCATCCAGTCTCACTACCTATTCTAAGTATCATCTCCCTTGATTTTACAGCGAATCTAACGTTCTCCTCAGACCAGAAGTGGACTCTAAAGTGAGATCCATTTCTAGTTGAGGCCCCCGAGCCTACATATCTCTTCTCGAGAACCAACACACTCTTACTCCTATCGAATTTAAGGATGTGGTAGGCGATTGATAAGCCTACTATCCCCCCGCCAACTATAATATAGTCGTACTTCATAGCTTACTCACCTCCAATCACATATAATGGTATTGGGATGTATGGGGGTCTAGATCTAATCTCACCGATTTCAGTAGGCTTTAACCCTGTGAACATGGATGCGGCGAGCAATGTATTTAAGAAACATCTCCTCCCCTGACACCTACCAGTGCCTACACCAGAATATCTTTTTATATGCTCCATCTTCCTTAACTCCATCCCAGTTACAGTCTTCTTAATATCCTCTAGCGTAACGTCTGTACAGAAGCATACAAAAGTCCTTCTTAAGTCAGACCCCCTGTAGAAAGTCGGGTGTATCCCATTGAAGTATACGTATCCCTCCTTCTTCTTAAAGGCATTTTCCAATCTATTTAATGCATTTCTATATAATGGAGTTTTTCCTATAACCTCATTCAACTCATTTAATATATCATCATACTTGCTGGGTAGTGACTTCCCTAGATACTCGGAGGCTTTTAAACCTGCTAATGCAGCTTGCCTAATATATATTTCCTCTGTGGAGACGCCGCCTGCAGACCCCGCTATAAATATATTGTCTACGAGTGTCGCACCATTTACATCGTGTATAGGAACATACCCGCCTAAATCAATATCGAATGTAAGTGGGGATCTAGCCATCCTAATTAACTCGATATCTGGGACGATATATGGTGCATGTAATATAGAGTCTACATTAAGTTTAATTACTTGACCTTCCTGGACGACCTTCAATCCGGATACACGATCGTATCCTAATGCAGTTATCTTACTCACTTTATCATATATCTCTATACCTAGCTCTAATGCCTTTGCCCTTAACTCGCTATATTTAAATCCTTTATAGAATGATTCAATTACCCTAACTTTAAACCCATCTTCCTTAAGCTGTATAGCTGTTTGGAAAGCCCTATCTGTAGATCCGATTATAACTATATTATCACCCGGCTTAACCCCATATTTATAATATAGTCTCAGGCCTGCAGAGGCTAAGAGGGTCTTAGGTAGGTCATTATATTCATATAATGCAGGGACCTCGTAAGAGCCTGTAGCAAATATGATAACTTTATAACTGAAGGTAATTAGCTGATCTGTATCCAACTTATATCCGAAGGCCGAGTCTTCAAAGAAACCTTCAAACACAGTGTTTCCCAGGATATATACATCGTTCTCTTTCAAGCCCTTCAACAACTTATTTAAATAATCTTCGTTATACATGCCATGCCGATATATGTTGAGATGTCCTCCTAGTGAATCGGCTTCAACTAATGTAGTCTTCAATCCGCTTTTGGAAGCATTGTATGCCGCCTCTAAACCTGAATATCCTCCTCCAACCACCAATATATCTGTATCGACATTAATAGACTTTGGATATTCTTTAATAGGCTCTTTAACATACTTAGGTTTATTCCATGGAAGAATATCATCAACATATTTTAATGCGATATTCCACGCCCACATCCTATTAAACGGCCATTTATTATATCCCCCAACCCTAAGATATCCATCGAATACCTTTAACAGTGACTTAGGTAGTGGGGTGGATAATTTAATTCTAATCTTGATTCCATCTGAAGCCTTGAAGAGATACGGGTTATATTCGAAATCACCTTCAACATATATTTTCTCTGGCCCCCTCCAATCAAAAACCATTAAGCCTCTAGGTCTATTGAATCTCATACTCTTCTCGAGGGAATATATCCCTGCTTTATATAATGCAGCTCCAATAGGAAGAACCCTAGGAACCTTGACTAACTTGTTATTTACATATATATCTACATATGGCTCAGAATCATCTGTCATATTAATCTAGTAATTATTATAATATTGGATAATCAATATTGAAGACTATATATCATATATATAGTGATATTAAGTCTATCCCCCCGCTAGAGGAGGGAATATCGATATCGAATCCCCATCTTTAAGAACTGCTTCAAATCCACCTAGAAACTCTATATGCCTTCCATTAACTAATATTATCGGCCTCCATCTATCTCCTTCATACTTTTTAATAGCATTATATAGACTGGGGTCACTCTCAACTAATTTTAAGAATTTAATTTCATCCCTATCGAAGGTGTATTCTTTTGTAGACCAACCTAGTTTACCTATTAGTGTCATGTATACCCTGATAATCACCCTCATCAAATATAATTAATTCTAGATAGGTTTATAATGGACATCTAGTCATATCCCTACTGTATGGACAGTGTGCACATGACGGGATATTCCCCCAGCAGTCTGTCTCATTGGATAATGTTAACGTGCAATATTCTTGGAGTGGACAATCTAGACATGAAGGCTGCCTCATAAAGAAGACATTAAACCTGAATTTGATATACTCAGGCTTCCTCCAAATTGATAAAATACTCTCCTTATGTAAGTCTCCGAATATCACTTCATTAATCTCCCTCTCAACACCCATTATCACATTCTTCCATGAATGTGCATAGTATATGCATGGAGCCACCTTCCCATCATATCTTATAAACATCGAGTATTTCGATATAAATGGACAGCTCCTCTCACTATATGATACATTGAAATTAGGTAGACTAATGTCTACACCATGCTCCAAACCAAGTCTGATCATACTATCCATATACCTATTCACAACCTCCCTACACTTATCCCACTTGTAACATGATAAAGACTCTTCCTGAACAGGATTTAACGGAATCAAATTTGATATAATAATTCTTGATACACCGAGTCTAACTGCATATTCAGGGAGTCTCCTCAAGTCATCCATATTCATCCTATTCAATGTAAATTGAATATCTACTTCAGGATTCCTAAGCATATTCTCGATCTTAATCTCCTTAATCCGCTTTAAAGAATCTTCCACTTTAGGGAGTGAACCGCCAACTCTAATTAACTTGTATAACTCCTCTGAAATAGAGTCTATACTAACCACTATTTTATCAACCCCTGATTCGAGGATAACATCTAGATGCTTATCTAACAAGGATCCATTAGTATTTAAAAGTAGTCTCAGATCCCTTGACTTTATGTATCTTATAATATATGATATATTTGGATGTGTCAATGGCTCACCCCACCCAGATAAACTAATCCACTCAACACCAGTCTCTGAAGCCTCATCAATAATCTTTCTAAATAACTTTAGATCCATATCATGGAAACCTTCTGAAAGCCAGTTTCTAAAACAGTGTATACAGCTATAGTTGCATTTAGTGGTGACCTCGAGCATAATCTCCTTGGGTGTAGTATCATCCCTACTTTCTATAACCCATTCTCCGAGCCGCATCATTTTAAAAATAATATAACAATGTAATATATAACTTCGTATCAAATTATGTTATTTAACATAAGTAAAGTTTTTCCTTAATAATTGTTAAAAACATTAATAAATATATATAACGATATATTACATTATAAAAATATTTAACTATTTGGTTTTAAATCTGGTGTAGATTATGGTAGGAGGATACATGGGTAAACTTATTAGAGTGGATCTCTGGAGTGGTAGAATCAGGATCGAGGATCTTCCGCCAGAGAATATTTTAAAGAGTTGGATTGGTGGTAGAGGATTGGGTGTATACCTTGCTTTGAAGGAGATTAACCCTAAGATCGATCCATTATCACCATCTAATAAATCATTTATATTAACTGGGCCTATCACAGGCGTATCTGGAATCGCTGAGAGTGGTAGATGGTGTTCAGTAACTAAATCTCCGTTAACATATACTATACATGATAGTCAGAGTGGGGGGAAGTTCGGTCCTGAGCTGAAGTTTGCAGGATTCGATGGAGTGATTATTGAGGAGGTAAGTGAAAAACCAGTATATCTCTGGATACATGATGGTAAGGTCGAGATTAGAGACGCTAAGCGTTTATGGGGGCTGGATGTACACTCCACTACAGATAAGATAAAGGAGGAACTTGCACCAGAGATAGGGCATGATGAAGCTAAGCATATTAAAGTCTTGGCGATTGGACCGGCGGGGGAGAGGCTTGTAAAGATAGCTAGTCTCATGAATGATAAGAATAGGGCTGCGGGTAGGGGAGGGCATGGTGCCGTATGGGGTAGTAAGAAGATAAAGGCTATAGCAGTTAGGGGGCATTCGAAACCTAAGGTAGCTAAACCCGATCTATTTAAGGAGGCTGTTATGGAGGAGAGTAAGAAGCATAGAGAGAGTCCGGTAACCTCAGAGGGGCTTCCTAAATATGGGACTGCGATACTTGTAAATATAATTAATAGTGCTGGATTATACCCTACGAGGAACTTTAGGACCGGTGTATTTGATAAGGCTCCAGATACTAGTGGAGAGACACTAGCCGAGAAATATCTCGATAAGAAGAAGAGTGTTGAGGAGGCTTGCTGGGGCTGTATGATTGCATGTGCGAGATATACTAAAGTCGAGAACTCTCCATTTAGCGGTGAAGGTGGAGGGCCTGAATATGAGACTATATGGGCATTCGGAGCCCAGACGGGTACTGGAAACTTGGAGGCTATTATAAAGGCGAACTACCTATGTAATGAACTTGGTTTAGATACAATTAGTATGGGACATACAATAGGTACTTTAATGGAGCTTGTAGAGCTTGGGAAGATTCCGATGGATAAGTTACGTGGTTTAAAGGCTGAGTGGGGTACTCCAGAGGCTATCGTTGAGCTTGTATGGAGAACTGCATATAGAAGCGGGATCGGAGACGAATTGGCTGAGGGTGCATGGAGACTCGCTAAGAAGTATGGTGCCGAGGAGTATGCCATGACTGTGAGGGGTCAAGAGCTACCTGCATATGACCCAAGGGGTGCACAGGGACATGGATTAGCATATGCGACGAGTAATAGAGGCGGCTGTCACCTAAGGGCATATATGATCTCACCAGAGGTCTTGGGGGTCCCCTCACTGGTTGATAGATTTGAAACTAAAGGTAAGCCTGCCCTAGTTAAGGAATTCCAGGATGTATTTGCAGTCATAGACTCTATGATCGTATGTAAATTCTCTAGCTTCGCGTTATGGGATGAAGATTATGCGAAGGCCCTAACTGCAGTCACTGGATGGGAGTTCACTAACGAGGATGTACATACTATTGGAGAGAGGATTTATAATGCTGAGAGAGCCTTCAATATATTAAGCTTTGGAGATGGAAGAAAATATGATACCCTTCCGAAGAGATTATTAGAGGAGCCTATGCCCGAAGGACCCTCAAAGGGTTATGTAGTTAAACTCGATGAGATGCTCGACGAATATTATAAGGTGCGTGGATGGGTGGATGGAAGGCCTACTAGAGAGAAGCTTGAGGAACTAGGTCTAAAATGGCTTGCAGATATACTTGAAGAGGAACGATTATTACCTACATAATCTTTCTATCTATATAGAGAAAACCTTAAACTATTTAAATACACAGCTAATTTAATTCACTTGACCAGTTATGAGGATGCTGTCTGGAAAGGATTTCATACGGTTTCATTTGATGATATAGTTAATTTCTTCTATAGTCTACCGGAGTATACGGATAGGCTGAGGGAGAGTTTCGAGATCGACCTTAATATCCCGGTTCTATGGAGTAAACCATCTAGATGAGTATTTATACATACACCTGCATATTTAGATATGGTAGTAGTATTTGCTAGGCAGGATCATATGCTTACAGCGGCGCTTCATCCAGAATTGACTAATGATATAAGGATATATAGATACTTTATTGATCTAAAAAGTATCTATACTAGAGCCTTTAATATCTTATAACCTTCTCTAGTAAGGCGGTATCTAGTTACCTCCCTACCGACGCCACCTTTAGTAGATATATGGATTAACCCAGCTACCTCAAGCTCCTTCAGATGCTGGTATACAGTGGGCAATCTAATCTTGACTCCATGTAACGATAGGTATTTCCATATCGAATATCCATAGTCATACCCACTTGATATAGCTTGTAGAATTAAGATCTTAGTCCTACCTAAACCCTTGACTAGCCCTCTCTCCACACCTAACTTACTTATTAAAGTATACATGATCTCCCTTACTGTAGCAGGATCCTTTAAACCATGTCCAGTGACTATAGCGATGATCCTCTCTACAGAGAATTTATTTAAGACGTATCTTATCGATGCTATGGAAGCGGCTGAAGCAATCTCCATAAATATACCTTCTAACCTTGTGACATCCTTAAGTGAATTCAATACCTCACTATACTCTATTTTAAATGCATATCCACCTGACTCTTCAATCGCCTTTATAGCGAGATGCTTATTCAACGGCTCGATATAGAATAGTTCCGGAATATACTCGTCTCTATATTCTTCAGAACCTAGTATTGCATCTACTATAGGTGAAGCGCCTCTAATCTGAACCCCAAATAATTTGGGTAACTCCTTGATACAGCCTAATTCATATAACTCCTTAAACCCCTTCCATAGTGAGTAAATTAAGCTTCCACTACCCATCGGAACAACTATACCATCTGTAGACTTAATGCCGATCGACTCGGCGATCTCATATGCTATGGTCTTAATCCCCTCCATATAATACGGGTTATTAGGTAGTATCGGATATACCCTATTTTCATCCCATAACCTTAAGATCTTATATAAACCTTCTCTAATATCCCTAACTAGATACGTCTCTCCCCCATACATTAAAATCTGGTATAACTTCCCCTTTTCAATAGTGAGTGGGATATATATATGTGATTTTATCCCTGCATAAGATGAATAGGCAGATACCGAGACACCAAGATTCCCTGGCGAGATGACTGAGACTTCATTATAGCCTCTACACTTAACATGGGAGATTATTATAGATACCCCCCTATCTATAAATGAGCCGGTGGGATTCCTCGACTCATCCTTTAAATAGATTTCGCCGTTGAAATCGAAATATTTTGGAAGGTTAACTGACTTATGTATATAAGTCCCACCTTCACCTAGCGATACGATACATTTATAGTCTATTCGTGGAAGTAGGTTGAAACGCCATATGCTACTAGTATTTCTAAATCTCGGATTTAGGAGACCTTCTCTATAATCGTGAAACTCATATTCAAATAATAACGTACTATTACACTTTGGGCAAGATATATAATCATCGGAAAATACATCCCCACATAAACTACATTTTAACTTCATACAATATATAGGTTTAAACCTAAATATTATTTAAGACATTTAAGTAGATATAACATGGATGCCGCATACTTCTTAAATAATACTTTCTTAAAAAACTTCCTACAGATTAAAATCAATTCTCTATTAGATGGAGTCCTATATATTGTTTCAATAAGACTGTACCATGGGTTAAATACATTCTTGGAGATCAGCGCAGCGATCAACGGTACCATATACTTTATATAGATCCTTAAGATGGCGGATATTATTCTATTATCAGGATTACCTATATCTACATCGATGAAGACCCCCCCATCCCTTATTACTTTAGATAGGTTTCTAATAGCCTCTAGATGATTTATCGAGTCTCTAACCGCATATGCCGTATATACCGCATCTAGAGACCCTTCTCTAAACGGTGGGGATTCGAAGATCCCTACAACCGCATCATACCTATCTAAGAATATTTTTAGATTATTTAGCGATGATTTAAGAAGGCTGTATGAAGCGTCTAACCCAATAACATATACGTCACTCTTTGAGACTAATATTCTATATGTTAATAATCCTGAGCCAGCTCCCGCATCTAGAATATTTCCATCGACGATTTCCCTGCAGGCTAGATAACGAAGCTTATCACCATAACCGAGGCTGATAACCTTATTCACTCTCTCATAATATGCCCCCGTCTCTTCTATATCCCTAATTATTCTACCCCAAGTCTTTAGATTACTCATTACTTAACTATATTATATAATCTCGAGATCCAGGTTATTAAGCTAGAGTATATTACATTTAACCGTAGGTAATCATTATAATAACTTCAATTTTAGAGTGGCTAACTATGATTATATAATATAGGAGGGTATAGAGATTGAGTAGGAGAATAAAGGGCGTATCATTTGACTTATGGTTTACATTGATATGGTCCGACGACGATATACTTGACGAATATACCAATGCAAGGATAAATGCATTATATAATGTGATCTCAAAGTATAATACAAAGATTTCGGTTGAGGATGTAGAGAAGATATATAGCTATACAGCTCATTTCAGGATGATTATAAACCCGAGGAAACTGATAAAATATATTTTATACGCGGTTGGATTAGACCCGAGTGAAGAGGTTATTGAAGAGGCTTTCAATGCATATGATAGAGCCACGTATAAAATAAAGCCCTATATCAATAACGAAGCCATATATACCTTGGAGAAGCTTCATAAAGATGGTTTCACCGTTGGTATAATATCCAATACATCATTCTCAACGAACTCTATATGGAGGATGCTCGAGAATATCGGGATATCCGAGTATATTAATATAGTTATATCATCTGCGAATGAAGAGGTTAAGAAGCCTTTTCCAGAGATATTCTATAGATTTCTATCTAAAGCGGGTCTAAAACCATATGAGGTAGTTCATGTAGGGGATAAGTATATGGATGACGTCATCGGGGCATATAACGTGGGTATGCATGCAGTATTGTATAGAGGTTTATGGGATAAATATAGGATTTATAGGGAATTTAGGGATGAGAAGTTATTGAATGTATGTCCTAGAGAATGTTACGTCATAAACGACTTAAGAGATATATTTAAGATTATCGAGAAGCTTAAGGCTTAAGAATATAGTTAGTTATATTCTCAGATACATCAGTCTTTAAATACCCTCCCTCATAAGCTAATTCAACAGCTTTAGATATAACTATATAATCAGATTCGTTAATGAACTTATACTTATAGAACTCTAGATTCTCATATAAAATATCGATCGTATCATCATCTAAATTATAACATTCTCTCAGCATATTCCTTACAGCCCCTGTATTATTATACCAGTTTGAAACGGCTTCTACACGCATATCAAGAAACTTCATAACCAGATTATAATTTTTATCTACGAAATCCTCTCTAGCTACATATACGATCATAATAGGCTTCTCAACACGATTTGTAGCTAGATGCCATAGATCCTGGAACCTCATGAAAGTCTTAAATCCCTTAGATAATGCTTTAGATGCAAACGGCTCCCACACAACGATCATATCTACCTTACCCTGTATAAGTGAATATATCATTAGATTTGGTGGGAGGTTAACTAGATTAAGATCCTCCTCAGTATATCCATAGATTCTATACATATATGACTTGAACATGGCATATGTACCTGTAGGTGTGAAGACTCCAATCCTAATATTCTTTAAATCGCCCGACTCGTTAATCTTTAGATCCCCTCTTATAATCAGCCTCTGATTCTGGTACATGTCAGCTGCGATAATATATAGCTTAACATTAGATTCAACCAGCTTTCCAGCAGTCTCGACAGGTATAATAGCTATGTCTATATCCCCCTTAGAAAATGAATTTAAAATATCTAATGTCTTCTCAAAATAAATTATCTTTAGATTGACATCATATTTATCATCTAGATGTAGATATTTAATCATATCCAGGCTACTTATCCCCCCATGTAAAGTACCTATTCTTATATTCTTCTCCTCGACATATGTAAGGTGGCTAGAGAAGTAATATATACCGACTGTAAATGCCATTATAACGATCAAACCAAATACTATCCTCCTCTTCATACTATTAATTCAAATAACATGATTAGATTTAATAGAAAATATATAATTAGGTTTTAACCTAGGTGATCATTTTCTCAGCCTACTAACTATATCCTCTATCTTCCTCATGACATCATCTGGATAACCCTCGATCTCCTTAGGCCACTCCCTCCCCAACTCCTCCCTATATTTCCTAGTCGCGTCAATACCCATCTTACTCCCAATCAATGGCGTAGATACTGTATGATCCAACGCATCAGTATGAGTATATGGAATAATAACTACATCCCTCTTAGGATCTACTGTAGACGATATTGCATATACAACCTGGTTTAAGTCATGTATATCAACATCTGAATCAACTACAATTAAAATCTTATTGAGGCTAAATTGGCCTAGGCCCCATAGACCCAGCATAACCTTCTTCGCATGTCCAGGATACCTCTTCTTAATGGATACTACCGCTAATCCATGGAATAATCCATGTATAGGGAGGTTAATATCGACTATCTCGGGGAATATCATTTTAAGGAAGGGAAGGAAGATCCTTTCAATGGCCTTTCCAATATATCCATCTTCCATAGGAGGTTTCCCCACGACTGTACCATAATATATAGGATCCCTCCTAAGTAGGATCCTCTCTACCCTGAATACTGGATAATATTCCTGAGGAGTATAGTATCCCATATGATCCCCGAAAGGCCCTTCCAACCTATAATCAGTTAAGTCTATATAACCCTCTAATACAGCTTCAGCATATGCAGGGATATATAATCCACTATAATCAGATTTAAATACCTTAATGCCCTCACCCCTTAATAAACCAGCGAATAAATATTCATCTATGCCTCTTGGTATGGGACAGGCTCCGGAGAACAGTAGTATGGGATCCCCGCCGATGGCCACAGCTACTGGAAACTCGGTGAGACCCTTCTCCCTATATATCTTCTCTGTGATAGACCCTCTTTTATGGGCTTGCCAATGCATGAGGGCCTCATTCCTACCGATTACCTGAATCCTATATACACCTATATTATAGATTTTATGCTCTGGATCCCTTGATATAACTAGGGGGTATGTAAAGAATTTCCCAGCATCGCCGGGCCATGTCTTAAACACTGGTATTATATTGAGATTCACCTCGTCTCCCACGTACTCTACCTTATATGACTTGCTCCTAGTCTCCTTAGGGAGATACTTACTTAATCTAGTAACATCCTTTAATAAGCTCAGTTTTTCTATGAAACCTCCATATGGGACCTTTAATAGATCTAGAATCCTCTTACCTATATCCTCAGGATTCTCACCAAATAATAATTTAATGTATCTCCAGTCTCCAAATAGATTCCCAACCACCTTCCACCCAGGATATCCCTTAACATTCTCAAATAACAGTGTTCCGAGGCCCTTTCTAACCGCCTCAACTATTAGAGCAGGAATCTCGAGTACCGGAGATAGCTCTTCTTGAATATAAGTTACTAAATTTAGCTGCTCAAGCTCGTTAAGATAATCATGTAGATCCTTATATATCCTCATGTTATCCACTCTAATCTATATATGAAACTTAATTATATCGATATAATTAATACTTGTAACTAATTCTTAATCTAGATCTAAATTAATTCTTTAGCCACCTTATCACTTTGCTGGATGTTAATCTACAATGATGATAAACGGTACTCCCCTCCCCCTTCCCAGTATAATGTGTCGTCTGCCAATGTAAAGATATCTATACTTATTTCAATTGGATATAGACCTTTTGGAGAAGATTTTAAAACTTTAAATTTGATTTCTAACTCGATAGACTCGCCTGGCTCTAATTTAATGAAGTATGGCTTTGTAAGCAGCTTAATATTTGATGGAATATCTACAGATGACCATCCTCTTTCAGCTATATAAACCGTTACTCCATTTCTATAGTAATATTCAAGCATACTGGTATCTGCTATTAAGTCGATGAATAAGTATACAGTCGCATTATACTCTCCTATAGCCTTCGAATACAAATGTATTCTGACTGTAATAACTTCACCTCTTGAAACCTCTACCCCACGTTCTACTATATTACCTTCTCCTATATTTACATCCGTATACGGTATCACACCCTTTTCATTATAGAATTGAATATTATAGCCGATGCCTGAAGGCTTCGGTAGGTTCGATGGCTTACTCCAATATCCCTCGACCGTGTAGTTTAATGGAATCTCTAGGGATTTATTATAGATATGTACACCATAATTACTGAAAACATGCCATGAGAGATATTCTCTTGAATATAGATAGAATAGGGATGCTATGCTAATAACGAGTAAGATGGTAAGTAAATATATGAATATTTTATACCATTTACCCACGTGGATTCCCTCAAATCAACAATTAATGAAACTAATTTTAATAATTATATAAAATTAGATTTAATAAAAGCATTATCGTAGATGGTTGATAATCTAAAAAATATAATGTAGATATAGACGAATATCTACTTATTTCTAACGTCTTTATATAGAGTATACTGATAAAATTTTTATTAAAATCTTCTGGATCAGGTGGAATCATGCGTGGCTATGGTGGAAAGTTTGTTAAGATAGATTTAACGAAGTCTAAGGTCCTGGTAGAAGATACTCCAATGGATTTGATGAAGAGTTTTATAGGGGGTAAATGGCTTGGGGCCTATATACTATATAAATATCTTGATCCTAAAATCTCTCCATTATCACCTGGGAATATACTGTTCGTCACTTCAGGCCCTGCTACGGGGACTCCTATCCCTATGTCCTCTAAGATAAGCTTCTTCTTTAAAAGCCCCTTGACCGGGATATTTGGAGAAAGTACTATGGGGGGTAATTTCCCAGCTGCATTTAAATGGGTTGGTCTAGATGGTCTAATGATTACGGGTAGGAGCGAGAAACCCGTATATCTCTATATAACTCCTGATGAGATTGAGATTAGAGACGCGGATCATTTATGGGGGCTTGATACTGAGAAGACTGAAGAGGTATTAATCTCTGACTTAGGTAGAGAGATTGAGATTGCTGAGATCGGCCCGGCTGGCGAGAAGTTAATTAGATTTGCATCGATAAGCCACGGGCATGGCTCTAGGATGAGGGAGAGTAAGGCAGGTAGAGTCGGCGGAGGCGCGGTCATGGGTAGTAAGAATCTCAAGGCTATCGTACTCCATCCACATGAGAAGAAGGTTGATGTATATGACGTGGATAGGGTTAAGGAGCTCTCAAGAGAGTTTATTTCTAGAGCTGTAAAGGAGCCTTCTAAATCAGGTATTAAGGGTTATAGAGAATATGGTACTCCCATTACAGTCGCTATCGCACATGGAGACTCAGCATTCCCAAATCACTTCTGGGAGAATGTCGAGACACCATATTATGAGGACCTAGATCCGGATCTACTTAAAGAGAAGTATTATAAGAAGAGGCTCTCATGCTGGAACTGCCCATATTCATGTGGTAAATATTCTATAGTGGAGGAAGATGATATATTCAAGGGTATTGAAGTTAAGGGGCCAGAGTATGAAACTATATTCAGCTTCGGGGGTAACGCGGATCTCACGGATTATAAGGCTATAATATCGCTTAATCTACTATGTGATAGATATGGAGTCGATACGATTGATATGGGTAATATAATAGCATTTACATTATACGCCGTGGAGAAAGGCAGGATTAAGTTGGATAGACCTGTAAAATTCGGTGACTACGAGAGCATATTGTATCTATTTCAGTTAACTATGGAGAGGAGGGGGATAGGGGATGTTATGGCTGAGGGTATGAAGATTATGGCTAAGAGACTCGGGTTGGAGGATATCGCTATACATGTAAAGGGGCTTACATTAGCAGGATATGATCCAAGGAGGTTGAAGGGGATGGCTCTATCATATGCGATTGGGACGAGAGGAGGGGGGCATCTTAGAACAACATCATATGCATATGAGTTTAAAAGGATTATAAAGCCTGAGGATACGGGTCCGGAGAAAGTCAAGTTCCTAGTAGATATTGAGGATCTATTCTCACTACATGATTCAATGATATTCTGTAGATTCGCTAGATTCGTATATGACTGGGAATTTACAATAGAGATCTTAAATGCATTAACGGGATTCAACTATGAATATAAGTGGCTTAAGGAACAGGCTAACTACGTTAGGACAATTATTAGATGGTTTAACCTAAATGCAGGTATGAAGCCTGAGGAGGATACATTGCCACCTCGATTCTTCAAGGAAGGTGGTAGAAAGCTCGACGGAACTGAGGTGAGAATCACTAGAGAGGAGTTGAGGAGTATGGTTAAAGAATATTATAGGCTTAGGGGATGGGATGAAGACGGTTATCCGAGGGAGAGGATAATGTTATAGAGGTGGTTGATATGAAAGCCGTTATATTAGCTGGTGGATATGGGAAGAGGCTTAGGCCATATACAGACGAGATTCCTAAACCCCTGATTAAAGTAGGTGGGAAGCCTATTATCGAGTATCAAGTAGAGTGGCTGAGACGTCAGGGTATAGATAGATTCTTATTCCTAGTCGGTTATAAGCGGGATAAGATAATGGAGTACTTCGGGGATGGAGGTAGATTCAATATCTCTATTGAATATAGTATTGAGGAGGAGCCTCTAGGGACTGGAGGAGCTATTAAAAACGCTGAGAAGTATCTCGCTGATGAGGAGATGTTTCTAGTGGTTAATGGAGACATATTAACCGATCTACGTATCTTACCACTATATAATGAGTTGAGTGAAGATGCTATAGGGGTTCTAGCATTGGTGCCGCTACCCTCCCCATTCGGGGTGATCGAGGTTGATAGATACAACTATATTCTTGAGTTCAGGGAGAAGCCTATATTATCTGAATATTGGATCAATGCGGGTGTATATCTATTTAAGAGGGAGATATTAAATCATCTACCTCATAAGGGTGATATTGAGAGGACTACATTCCCACAGCTCGCTAGGGATAGGAGACTTAAAGGAGTTAAGTACCAGGGTGTATTCTGGAGGAGTATAGATACATTTAAGGATATTGAATATATTGAGAAGATTAGAGGTAGATTTGGAGAAAAATTTATACTATAGTTAACCCCATATAATCCTCTTTACAATAGGTATTATATCCCATCCCCCCGTAATCCTACCTAAACTACCCCTACTAGCCTCCCTCTCCGAAAACTTCTTTAAGCCATCTGGGAGGAGATTCGGGGCATATAAATATAGGGGGACTGGATCCGCAGTATGCCCTCTCTGACTAGGCGGTGTAGAATGGTCAGCAGTAATTATAAATGCAGTTTTATCTAAGTCTATCTTATCAAGTAACTTAGATAGGAAGAATCTATCAATATCTTCAATAGCCTTCACCTTCCCCTCGAAATCACCGTCATGACCAGGTTCATCTGGACCCTTCAAATGAATATATACAGCATCAACATATCTAATCATCTCTACAGTCTTATCAACTCTAATCGGGTAATCTCTCTCTTTATCTGGAGTTGGTGGCGGGACATCAGCTATCGCTAATCCAAGCATATCGGCGATCCCCCTCTCCACAGGCATCTCAACAATCGCAGCCATCTTAAACCCATGTAGATACCTAAATGATGGTAGTGTACCAGGCCTCATCCCAGCATCCCTTAATAAGATTGCATTACATGGAAGCCTACCCTCATTAACCCTCTTAACATTTACAGGATGATTCTTCAATATCTCAAATACCTTCTTCGTAAATACATTCACAAGCTCCGCAGTTATCTTGGAGGACATGAAATTATCAAGCGGCTCACATGGCTGTATATATGGCTCATGATCCTTAACAGCCTCAGATATGATTCCTACACGTCTATATCCCGGATCAGTATTAGATATATTTGATGAGAGTCTATTCGCCCTACTACCTATGATCACGACCACCCTATGGGCTATCCCATGGTATACCCGTGCATACCCATTATATAAGCCTAAGTCGAGTTCTGAGATTGACGAGACAAGCTCTTTAGCCTCATCCTCCCTAATATCCCTGCCGCAACGTCTATCTATTATCTTTACTCCATCATCATCTAAAGTAGCTAAATTACCTCTTAATGCAACCTCATAATCCGGCTTAGGCTTTATACCTAGTCCATATGCCTCTACAACCCCCCTACCAACATAATATTTATATGGATTATATCCTAGTAGGCTGAATACCGCTGCGTCACTCTCTGGAGCTACGCCGGGGCCCAGTACATCTACTATGCCGGCTTTAGACTTCCTAGCCAGTGAATCTAGGTTGGGTGTATCCGCAGCCTCAAGACTCGTAACCTCATCCTCTAAACTATCTGAAACACCGTCTAATACAAGATATATGAGACGTGGTGTTCTAAGAGTCATCAACACATAGTATTACTTGAGGATACTTATATTTGATTACCGATTAGTAAACTAAGACTCTATTAGGATAAAATTATATTAAACGATAATTTCCATCGAATAAGATAAGATATTATAGTTGGGGAGTATGCATAGAGATAGTGGAGGACTTGATAGATTCCTAACGCTACTTAGATTTACCAGAATCCATCATAGCCTATTTGCATTACCATTTCTATATTTAGGGGTGCTTGAATATACACTCAATCCAGACTTAATTCTACTAGTCTATGCGACCATAGCATTCATAGGTATTAGATGCTTTGCAATAATATATAGTGATATCATTGATCTAGAATATGATAGAGTTAATCCAAGGGCTAGAGATAGGCCTTTAGTTAAGGGTGAAGTCTCAGTTAGAGAAGCGTGGATCCTCGCTATAATAATGATACTAATATATTTAACAGGCATCTACCTAATCGACCACGTTGTATATCTGCTATGGTGGATCCCCATAGTACTTATACTAGTGTATCCATATCTCAAGAAGACGATTCCAATAAGCCACTTCATACTAGGAAGTATACTTGCCATAGCTCCATGGGGTGGATATATTGTATATTCGATGAAGATTGAATATGGGCCTATAGACCTTGCACTCGCGACCATATTCTGGGTGGCTGGATTCGATATAATATATCATATCCAGGATATAGATATAGGGAGGAGATATGGTATAAAGAATATTCCCGTATTATATGGGGAGAAAGGTTCTTTAATCACATCAATCACCTTATACATCCTAGCCATCATATTATTATTTATTAACTGGATCAGATATAGTGTAGGATTAACCTACCTACTCGGAATCCTATTAACAGCTGTAATATTCTACTATGAGATACATATAGTCGTAAGAAGCTTGGATCAAAAGAATATCGTAAGAAGCTTTAACATGAATCTGTATATCGGGCCGATATTATTAATATCGTATTTAATCGACATCCTATTCTATTATATCCTCTAACTTAAACACTACCTTCACGGTTCTCGAGTCCAAGGATATTATATCGGCTCCTAACGCTTTACCAAATTCGATTGCAGAACGATTTGAACGGTCTATAATACCATATATTATCCTACCACCTCTCTTTAAAATCAATTTAGCGGCCTCCTTAAGCATCTCCCTACCTATTCCCCTCCTTCTAAATCTCCTATCAATTATTATAGCTGTCTCCCACTCACCATCATCTCTATACGCCTCGCACAGCCCAATAAGCTCATTGTTATAGTAAGCTACTAGGATGACTCCGTCTCTACCCCCAATTCTAGAGACATACTTCTCGGCATCTATCTTTGGTGTGAAGAACCTCTTATATAAATCCTCTCGTGGAAGCGCCCTGAGAAAATTAATTAGATTCATCCTATCCCTCTCCTCTATATACTCTAATATTTGAAGCATGTAGTTAAAAGGGGGAGGGGATTAAGCCTTGAGATATTTGGCTCTCAGCTCCCTCTTATTAATCTTCCCCGTCCCAGTCTTTGGAAGCTCGTCCACGAATTCATAGTAATCTGGTATCCACCACTTTGGAATCCTACCCTCATCAACGAACTTCATTAGATGACTCTTGATATCATCCTCACTCAACTTCCCTTTATACTCTGGTTTAGGAACTATAATTGCTAGGGGCCTCTCACCCCATTTCTCATGCGGCTTACCTATTACAGCCACTTCTGATACACCCGGATGAATCGATATTAGACTCTCTAATGTAATGCTACTGATCCATTCACCACCGCTCTTAATCACATCCTTATATCTATCCACGATCTTGATATAACCGTCTTCAAACCAGACTGCCACATCGCCAGTCCTAAACCATCCTTCAACATATGCCTCTTTAGTCTTCTCAGGATCCTTATAATATTCCCTCGCCACCCACGGCGCTCTTACAATTATCTCACCCATAGTCTTCCCATCTTTAGGTACATCATTGAACTTGTCATCGACGACTCGAAGCTCGACAATAGGCAGAGGAAAGCCTGTCCGCATAAATATCTCAGCCTTCTTCTCCTCAGGCCAATCCTCCATATAAGGCTTTAAATTGGCTACAGTTAAAACAGGTGCAGTCTCAGTCAACCCATATCCACTTATAACAATCATACCACGCCTCCTAGCCTCCTCATACAATCCCCTAGGCAATGCAGCTCCACCTATAACCATCTTCAAGCCACTTAGATCATAATTCTTCGACTCTGGATGATAAAGTAGCATATGTAATATTGTTGGGACACCAGCTGTAAATGTAACTTTCTCCCTATCAATCAACTTTAATATCAATCCAAAGTCGAATTTACCTGGAAATACTTGTTTAACGCCTAGTAACGTGAATGTATATGGTAGACCCCATGAATGTACGTGGAACATGGGGACTAGGCTCATCGCGACATCCTTATAACTTAATGTAATCCCAGGATAGAAGAACTGTATTGAAGTAGCAAGGCTGTGTAATACTAGTTGTCTATGGGTAAAATATACTCCCTTAGGCAATCCAGTCGTTCCAGACGTATACATCATTGTAGCGACTGTATCCTCACTTAGCTCCGGAAATTCATAACTCTCATCCCCATAGTCTCTCAATAGAAATTCATACTCATATACCTCTATACCCTCGATTTTAGGAGGCTCAAAATCCTTCTTGTCAGTTAATATGATTACCTTCTTGATAGTCTTTGCATAATCCTTCAAGACATTAAGGAATGGGAGGAAGTCCTCGTTAATCATTATGGCATCGTCGCCAGCGTGACTTAATATATAGCCTATATCCATAGGTGCGATCGCAACATTTATAGTATGCAGTACATTACCCATCATAGGTATAGCGAAGTATGCCTCGAAGTGTCGGTGGGTATTCCATTCAGCCGTAGCGATTTTAGCCCCATCCTTCAATCCGATAGCCTCTAAAGCCGATGCAAGCAGCTTAACCCTCCTATAAAACTCTCGATAATTATACCTAACTTGATCTTTATATACAACCTCAACATCTGGGAACTGGTCTATAGCCCTATAAAGGATCTTATCTAACGTCAATTCATAATTACGAGGTACGGTCCATACCAATATAATCACCTCAAGATGAGAATCAGCTATAATAATTATTTTTTACATAGATAAAAACAATTTATATATTTAGAAAAGGAATCGATATATATTATTTAACATACTTTTATTAACTTTTTCCATAGATAATAAGAGGATTATAAATCTATCTATATAACTCTAGATAGAGGGTCAGACCCGGAAATAGTATTCATCAAGGTTCATAGCCTCCGTGAGTCATCATCCCCTCCGATATAATTTTATTACTGAAGTTAAAGTCAAAAATATTAACGCAATTATGAGAGAATATAGTATAGCTAGGTAAACCTCTCTAGGTGCGAGTATAACTAGAGTTGGATATAGAAGTAGATATGGTGTTACAGATAATACATTATTATACCTCGGCTCAACACTCCTATTCCAGTAATCATATATCAATATACTTATCGCTGTTATCAATATACTTATCGCTGTTACGATGAACCATCCTATGAAATTTGTATATGGAATGCCGAACCATTCTAAAAATGTATGTGTATTCCATCTCCATACACCTAGCGAAACCATTATAGGGTCTATAGCCATATCGAGAATAACTAGTAATGACGCTGCTACAACCCATCTAAATCTAGATGTATAGTATGAAGCTGCTAAATATGCTATGGATATATAGATTCCCCAAGTGAATATAATTGGAATAGGCACGCCAAATATATTGGACTCTTTAAATAAGAGGTATTCATAGCCTCCAAACGGAAAACCTGTCCTAACTCCTATAGCCTCGAAGATAAATCCTATTAGAGACCCCGTTAAAAACAGTATCCATACACTTCTCCATACTAAAAGAGATACTGATATTATAAAGAGGATATATCCAATTGATAATGCAATATCTCCATACACTCTATTATACAGCGTTAGAAAAGCTTCCATCAATAGCGAGATATCCAATATTATAATAGGTATATGAATTTTAATATCTTCATGCATCCATTAAATAATCTTCCGTCTTTAATTAAAAATTATTTTACCGAGTCCAAACTCGAGATAAAGAATATACACGTTATATCTAGGATTTATATATCTCTTCCTTCTCAGTCTTCTCACTTATAATTCTACTTACTCCCTCTGGATCCTCTATAATTAAGGTGAATTCCAACTCACCCTTCATAGCCCTCCCAATTAAATCCATTCTATACCTCCATTTCTCCATATCTATATCGGGATCTTCTCGAAGCATTTCAAGAACCTCCTTAATTCTATCTAATACGCCTTCAACTGTCGTGATGAAACCGTGTGACGCAGGTCCAGGTGTAATGGAGATGCCGAATTCCGGGATATATATCGAAGCCGTCCCGGCTCTAACAACAATTATATTTAAGTCATTTGGAGAGTCTATATGAACCTTAAGTCTCTGTGGCCCATGCGATTCAGCCGCTCTAACGTCTTTATATATGTATCCACAGTTTCCACACCTTCCACTGGATATAATTATCTTGCCGATTAAGGGAATATTATGGAAGTATTCTGAGATCGTGAACTTAGATCCGCATCTAGGGCATTTAGACTCTAGACTCCAGAGCTTCCCCTCCTCAACCTCATCCATTTAAACCACCTTCTCAACCAGCTTCGCATCTCTAATATATAGGCGTCCGGAGTCGCCATACCATTTAATATCGTATTCAGTTATATAGATGAGGTATCTGAAGTTAGGTGCGTCTATTACATAAGACTCATACTCTCCACCCTCCCCCGTTGGATTAAAATTATATTTATATGCAAGTGATATCAGGTTTTCAACATCCTTCTTAGATTCTATAACCCATCCTAAGTGTATAGGCTCTAGGCCTAATGCAGATACACTTACTATCATATATTTCACCCCTAGTTTAAGGTATAGTCTGAGTAGATAGTCCTGGTCTAATCCCCATAGTGGGGTATAGGTCTTTAAACCTACTTCATCCGCTAAATTCTTAATTCTATCATATTGATACCTACTTGCAACAGCTCCTGATACTACACCATCATAACCCATTCTATACATTATCTTAAACGCTTTCTTAAGGTCGTCTAACTCCAATTCCTTTATACCACTCGACTGGAAGAAATATATCTTCATATCCATTGAAATAGCCTGTAGATATGTCCAATCAATATTAACTGTATGAAACATATAACTCTCTATATTACGTGGTTTAATTACGAGAAGAGAATCTACATCAAACCCGTTTTTAAGAGCTAATAAAGTGGCTGTAGTACTGTCTTTACCACCCGTATATAATGTGAATAACCTCATCACATATGAATTAGTGAAGCCACACTTAAATTATATATAGTGTAAAGCCTGTAAATAAACCTGTAAAATATGTAAATAGCTTTCTCAACATCTATACCCAATACACTATATACATCTTACTTAATTATTTTTCAATAAATTTAATCGTACAATTTAGTTATTCTACTTGATTTTAACTAGCCAAATATAATTGATAGAGATATATATACATCTTTTTAAATATGATTTAACTTCCTAGCAAACGGCATTATATGATATATTTCTCTGGGGTGTTCCCATATGAAGATTGTTGTATTGGGAGCTGGCCGTGTAGGTTATGCTATTGTAGAGGATCTCATCAAATATTATAGTGATATAGACGAGATTATTGTAGGAGATATTATATTTGATAAAGCTGTTAAAGCATCTAAATTAGATCCTGAACGAATTACACCTGTTAAGGTAGATGCAAGTAAATTGGATGAGGTTATTAACGTTATCAGGAGATGCGATTCATTCATAAATGCTACATACTATGGGTTAGCTAGAATATCTATTGAAGCTTCTCTAAAGACGGGGATACCGTACTTGGACTTGGGCAGTGGATTATATAGGTATCATGATGCATTTTTAGAGGCTGGCGTACCAGCTATATTAGATATTGGGGGCGCACCCGGTCTAATTAATATCTTAGCTAAATATGGTGTAGACTCGCTTGATGATGTTGAGTATATACATCTGTATGATGTGAATGAAGAGGTTAAGGGGCCGAATGTAAATGCACCTATCAGATATAAATACTCGCCTGAAACGGTGTTAGATGAAGCTACAATGCCGGCGGTGATATATAGGGATGGGGAGTTTATTAGAGTCCCTCCATTAACAGGCTTTGAGGAGAGGCAGTTTCCAGAGCCTATCGGAGTTAAGAAGGTCTTCTATATCTATCATAATGAGGTAGAGACTCTTGCAAGAACCTTCAGAGATAGAGGGTTAAAGGAGATATGGTATAAGATAGATGCATTTAACCTCCCATGGGAAGAAGGGATGAAGTGGAAGTTACTGGCTGAGCTAGGGTTCGCTAAGAATGATCCTATAGAGGTCGATGGAGTTACGGTCTCACCAAGGAAAGTACTTATAAAACTCCTAGAGAGGATACCGGATGCATGGGAAGGATGGGAGGGATATGAGCTTTTAGAGGCTGAGGTAAAGGGATATAGGGGTGGAGATGAGGTTTTGATAAGAGTCTCTGCGATTGCAGAGATAAATTGGCGTACTGGAAGCACTTTAACAGCCGCTCCACCAGCGATAGTCGGATACTGGCTCGCCAAGGGAAAATATAATAAACCAGGGGCATATCCCCCTGAACAAATATTAGACAGTAGAGAATTTTTAGCAGAATTAGCTAGAAGAGATAATGTAAAGATATTATATGAAGAAAAGAGAGATATACTAGAATCTAGCCTATAGAAACTCCATATTAATTGCACTTTAAATTGTATGCGCTGCCGAAGAGTAAAAATATTTATAAATATACTTCTTACAAATATACTTGTGAGAAATATAGTTGAGAGAAAAGCAGATATAGATAGGTGGAAGAGGGTAAATGATAAAATCCTTGTATATGGGAGAAGGAAGGTTGGAAAAAGCTTTTTTATAAAGAATTTCACTCAATGGGATGAGTTTTTCTA
>Ga0190367_1000384_pt1 | contig 32869 bp, 37 predicted proteins | sample 4872181011_MG_FD_171838 | JGI IMG/M metagenome (GOLD analysis project Ga0190367, IMG submission 171838) | Hydrothermal vent microbial mat bacterial communities from Southern Trench, Guaymas Basin, Mexico - 4872-18-10-11_MG | ecosystem: Environmental > Aquatic > Marine > Hydrothermal vents >...
GGTCAACCAAGCAAGGGGAACTATAGCCCACCTCTCCGCCTTGCGGAAGACGGGTTTAACGGAGTGCTGACCTACCCCGCGTATATCCGATGAGGCTGAGGATATGCGCAAACCTCTCCTGGAATCCTTGCACTTCAGTGCGGGGAGGAGGTCAATTCTGTACTGGATAGTATTTCTACTCACAAAACATCGCTAAGGAAGCTTTGAGGCGAGAGGAATTAGGAGAGGAGATTTGTTCGTGTTATCAAAAAGGTAGTTATACGATATAGTACCCAATAAATGGGTACTGTGTCGTAAAACCACTATCAAAAACTTTTATAAAGATTATAGATATTATTATAGTGTGTTCTCTGACCAACTCGATGACTCAAACTGACCCCGTGAAGCTACCGTGAGGTAGTGGAGTGTGTTCCCGCAGGGAACCCCCCGCCCCCTTACGGTAGATGACAAAATCGGCAATTAGGTTAGCCTAAATAGAATTGAGAATTTTTATTTAATTTAATAATATTCTCTAAATTTTTATTTGATTAAATATTTCACTTTGTCATCTACTGCTCAGTGCGGGGAGGAGGTCGGTAGATTACTATGAAGGACTGAATTTTTTTAAACGATATTTTATAGTTATTAGCTAATAATGTACAAAGGTATTTAAAAAGGTAGCAATCAAATATACATAATAAATTTAATTAAAGACAGATGAATATGGTGATTAAATGAAAGATAGGGGTGTATCACCAATAATCGGATTCATATTAATCTTTATGATTTTGGTAAGTAGTTATGCTGTCATTCAATCTTATGTTGTCCCAATATGGAATCAAGAAGCTGAGATTAAACATTTAGATGTTGTTTATAATGATATGATGAAAATTAAAGCTGATATAGGCGATGTTGCATTAAAAAAGATACCTAAAACGGTTGATATACATCTTGGATTAAGATACCCAAATAGGATTATATTTTCAAATTTAGTTGAAGGAGCTGCAGGAACATTGTACTTTGATAATGTCAATATTACGGTGGAGTATACATTAAATACGAGTTCAATGCCAAAGTTTGTTAAACGTTTTACTTCAAGTAGAATTATTTACGAACTTCACGGTAGTATTCTTAGCCCAAAATACGTTTATGAACATGGTATAATAATTAGAGACTGGGGAACTGTAAATCTTTCAACCGATCAACAGACTTTAATTATTGGTGATGAAATCTACATTCCCGTAGTAACTGCTGAAGAAATTTCTAAATCTTCTATGGAAGTTGAATCTCTTGATATCTACCCATATACACAGGAAGTAATTAAGACAAACGTAAAATATGTTAACATTACGATTGAAACTAACTATCCAGACGTATGGCAAGATTTACTCAGTAATTTAAATACATCACACACAACTGTTTATGTCCATGATAATAAGATAATAATAAACAGCACAGCAATAAGATCGATTGTATTTCCAAGTGGAGATACTTCTGGAGATATGACCGTTGGCATTATAAAGCTTAGTACATCAATAATACCACCACTTCCATCAGTTCCTCCAGGATACACAAATATTGATACATCAAAGCCAAATTGGCCATCAATTGTGGATATATGTATTAAGAGTATTGATAAAACAAAAAGTCAAATAACGGCAATAGTTAAGAATGTAACAGCTCCATATGATATTCATGCTGATTTAACCGATATAACAAAAAATCCAGAATTATATGATGTACAACCAGATTGGTCTTATCCAGATGATATAAATGCAGATAATTGGAGCTTACCAAATATAAATTTAGTAAATTGGAGTAATATAGTTCATCCTGAATACGATGTAGGTCAGGGGGTAATAGTTACATTCTGGGTTGTTAATACCGAAAATGGTATGCAATTTTATACTTCAAGAGTCTTTATTCGTCAATCTAAAGCTCATTGGTTTGGAGAATGTGAAGCAGAGTTACCTACGATTACACTTTATCCAATAAAAGATGCTTACGTTGATCAAGATAAACCAAATAAGAACTATGGAAGTAAACATGAATTGCATGTACAGTCATTTAAGCTTATTAAGTCTAAGAACAAGAGAACATTTATACAATTTGATTTATCTAGTATTCCAAAGAATGCGAGAATACTATCGGCAAAATTACGTTTATACCTTTATGATCCTCCAATTAGTAGCAGAACTTATGAAATTTATAGAGTCTGTGAATCCTGGGAAGAAAATAAAATTAATTGGAACAATCAACCAAGTGTTGCTGAAAATCCAACCTCTACAACAACAATTCCAACTACTAAGGGTTGGGTGGAATGGGATGTCACTAGCGATGTACAGGCAATGGTTAACGGAAGCGTAGATAATTACGGATGGATGATAAAAGATAAAAACGAAGACAGTTTAATTAAGCAGGAGTCGAAATTTTATTCCCGCGAACGCCCGAGTAAAAAACCAGAACTGATTATAATGTATATATGAGCTAACTCTTGTATATAGGTATGAGTTAGTTTGAAGTATTTAGTATTATTAAATAAGATAATTTATAACTAACCTCCTCACTAATGCGAGTGTTCTCATAGGGGGATCACCCATTTTAATATAAAAGTTTTTGACACAAACCAACATCCTATCACCTGCTCAAGCCAACCAAACAGATCCTAATATCCGACCTGCTAGGTTGACTTTTACACTCTCAGCTAAAGCTGAGAGCACGGGGTACCAGGGATTCCCCGTTAGCTAAGACTTCATCGCCTGCCAATCCTTCATTAAGTCCGGGCTGGCAGGAGGCAGTTAGCCTACTTCCCCTCCTACGCCTCGCCCTCAGCCTCCCCTCGGCCTCATCTGAGCGGCTTCGGAGGGAACTATGTACTAAAATTAATTTATAAAGATTTAGGTAACACAGAATTGTAGAGTTTGTTAGCTTTTGTTAAGATTTTAGTGACCGTTCGTCACCTCCTCTAATTTCTCCCGCCTTAAACAGTAGATTCTAAAGTGAAATTATTTAAGATAAAAATCGTAGCAGATTTTTAAGGGAAAAATAACCCAATTTAAGTTGACCTAATTGCCAATTTTGTCATCTACTGTGGAGGACGATATCATTAGCGACGTTTTGTGAGTCATATCTTCCAAATTTCACCTGAAAAAGTCAAAGCAAAGAATATAATTACTAGTGCTATAAATATTATAAATAAAATTCCTACTGCTAGCCATTTTCTCATTATCATCTCTCCCCCATTTTTATTGATTAGATAAAAGTTTTACGCTTAAATTTAAATTATATCTATCAATAAAATCCATATAATATCATAATATCAAATTAACTCAGGTTTTAGTTTTTTTCTTATAATTTGTTAAGCATTAATTAGATTCAATACTTGTTTGAATATAATTATTAAACTTTCTTTTTAGTCAAAGGTAGTTTACGATACGGTACTTCCAAAAGATACCATGATATACACCTATCTAGTCAAATTTGTCTTCAAAAGGAGCAACACTTAATATAGTTTAGTTTATTCTGTGACCTACCCCGTCCTAAAGGGTAAGCTTCTCCCGTTCCACCCGCCTTCTCAGTAGGGCTTCATATGAGAGTTAAGGGCTTGCCCACTGAAGCCAAATCCCATCGGACTCTTTATCTGTCGGATTACACGTTGTTTATCTCTTTCCCCTTTGGGGCATCATAGGAAACATTACATCTTTTTATAGGAATTAAGAGTATTTAAAGCTACCTCCAGCAACCCCCTCGCCCATCCCCGCCTTGAAAAGTGATGTTTTGTAAGCAACAATTTTATAAAACTAATATTTTGCATAAACTAAATAAAATCTTCTAATGTATTTAATAGTTTATTAGCTTAAAAATATTATTCTTTTCATTAAACAAAATCTTATGACTTATCTGTTTGACCTTCTCCCCGCACTAAACAGTAGATGACAAAGTTGGCAATTATGTAAACCTAAATAGGGTTGAGAATTTTTATTTTATTTATCTAAATTTTTATTTGATTAAATAAAATATTTTGTAATATACTGTTTAAGGTGGGAATACGCAAAGGAGTGGTAGTTTTAAATACTTAAATGGTATAACGACCTTGTAACAGCCTTAAGACTGGATAGCCCGTAAGGGCTTGTAAAAAGTAGTCCGTGAATTCAGGAAGAGATTAGTAGCGGGGTTCGGCGAACGTTTGATAGAGATACGTCTGCTTTGGTACACTTGAAGTATAAAACCTTTAAGGGCAACCTTATTCGGGGTAACATCTGAGCCCTACATCTAAAGATGTTTTACCCCGATAGGTAGCTAAGATGCCTGAGCGGATAAGGCTAAATATATTAGAGATGTAAATCTTTGCATATTATCTATGAAAATTATTACCGCTCAGCAGCTCGACCCCGCCTGTGAGGATAAACGTCTTCCCGTTAAAGGAAGACCAAACTCCTCTTGAAGCTCCTTTAGGGGCAGAAACATATAACGTTGCTTTCGTTACATTTGAATGCTTTTGATACCTTGGCGGAATCATATCCCGCCAGGGTGTGTCAATAATTTGACTTAAGAGTTAATAAAATTCTCACGAACCTACTTTGCGATTTTACTATTTTTAAACGTGTTTTTTTAAGTTTGATAGCATTTTAGTTGAGTAGGCTGCTTGAAATTCCATTAAATCCAGTTTTGAAAATCATATTCGTAATTTTTTTGGACACGCTCTTTGAACCAAAAGATTTATAGTTCTATTGTATTGTAATGATATTCTGCCTTGACCGTTCCGAGATCCGTAGTCTTAAGGCTGCGGTGAGGGCGTCGGGTGTTCGTGATGACGCTCTCCGCTACAAATTCTACAAAAGTAGCGGAGAGATGGAACGGTGTGTCACAGTAAGATTAACTGATATAGTTATTAAATGTTACAAAAATACAATCAAAAATCTTATTAATATCCTTAAGAAACGATGATGAAAGAATTAGATTTAAAGTGAGGTGTTAGAAATGAAAAAAATAACAATTATTACTTTAATTTTCTTGGTATTTTTGCTAGTTTTTCCAGTAAAATCTCAGAGGATATATATTGAAGTAGAGAAAAATATAACTCCTGATAAAATTACAGTTGATTCCCAAAGGAATAATATAGTAAACATAAATATAAAGATCTCTGTGCCAAAAGAAATTAAGATGGATATAGTGTTCTCAGTAGATAGTTCGGAAAGTATGAAGGAGAACGATCCTCAAAACCTTAGGATTTCTTCTATTAAAAATTTTATTAATGAAATAAAATCTCCAAATATAAGAATTGGTTTAGTTAGTTGGGATCATGATATTGATTTTGAGGTTCCATTAACAAGTAATTTTTCAGAGGTAATTCATAAGCTTGATTATATAGACTCTGAAGGAGGAACGAATTTAAACATAGGATTGAGAGGAGCAATCGATTTATTAAGATTAAGTAACCGCAGTGACGCCATAAAGATAATAATATTTTTAACAGATGGTGTTGGTGATTATACTCCTCCTACTTATCCCTCTTCACCTATAGCTGAGGCTATCAATAAAAATTATATTATATATACGGTAGGTTTGGGTGATAAAATCGACGAATCCATATTGAAAGAAATAGCAAGTGTTACCGGTGGAAGGTATATTCATGCAAAAGATGCCGAAAGTTTACTCGTGGTTTTTGAAGAATTAAAAGATGAAATGATTAAAATAACTCCACCCAAAAGAGTTAGATTGATCGAAATATTACCAGAGTATGTAACATTAGCTAATAACTTTACAAAAAATCCATCATATCCACCATCAAAAGTGGATGGTTTTACAAAAATTGAATGGAATATAGGAGATATGAATGTAGGTGACGTGTGGGAGGTAAGTTTTAGTGTTACATTAAACCTAAGTAATATTCCAATAAATGCTTATGCGTGTGAAGGATCCAGAGTTATCTATGAAGATGATAAAGGAAATGTTTTTGAAATACCACTTCCAAGAAAATTAGTAGTTATAGAAACTTCTAAGAAGACAGAAGTTAAAAAATTGTTATCTAATCCCATGAATATAATAGCAATGACAATAGGTAGTTTAGGTGCAATATCGGCTTTAACGTATTATTTAATGACCAGGAGGAAACAAGTTTAAAATAATAAAATAATAAATTTTTAATAAATATTATTCATAATCTAATTATTCATATCTGAGAGCATCTATCGGTTCTAATTTTGATGCCTTCCAGGCAGGGTATAGTGCACTTATTAAAGCAGTTAATATTCCAAAGAACAGTCCTATGAATACGTAAACAATGGAAGCTGGTTGAAATACGTACTTTGCCGTTTTCAATATTAACATGTCTATTGCATAACCCCCCAAAAAGCCCAGAAGTCCACCGATTATGCTACCAACGATCCCCAACACTAATGCTTCTATAAGAAATAACCTTAATATCGTATTTTTATAAGCTCCAATAGCCCTCATCAAACCTATCTCTCTTGTCCTTTCAATCGTCGACATCAGCATTATATTTAAAATGCTAACACCAGCTACAAGTAACGAAACTCCTGCAATTGCCATCAGAAACAGTGTTATGTTCCTGAATGCCTTTTCTATTGCCTCTATAATCGTTCTTATTTCAAAAACCGATACCCTTTTCTCTCTACGATTTATCGTCTTATCAACTGACTTTTTAAAGTCTTCTATCCTATCCATACTCTCCAATTTAACTATTACAATTGAGTATTCTTTATCGAACAACTTATCAAAATCTTTAATCGGTAATATGACTGCAAAATTTGGATTTATATCAAATCTTGCCTCCTTAATAAGTATTCCACCAATTCTAAATTCCTTATCTCTAATAGTTATCTTATCTCCGACTTTTAATTTAAAGAATTCCGATATACTACCACCTGCAATGCAATCTCTATAGTATCCCTTTTTTAATTTAAACAGTTCTCTTACATCCTTTTCTTCAATTCCATAAATTGTTATAAATGTCTTTTTATCTTCATATTCCACAATTTCCGATTCACTCTTAATTGGAATAACAACTGTTGCATATGGTATACTCTTTATTTTTTCAACGGTTCTTTTATCTATTGACATCCAGCCATGTGTGTAGGCTGGAGTTATTACCACCTCGTTTGCAACATCCTTAAAATTTTCCAAAACTACGGCTTTCAAACTTTCACTAAAAATTCCAATAGAACTTATAGCCATAACACCTATGATTATTCCAATAATTGCCAATACACTTCTAACCCTATTCCTTGCAAGATTCCTAATTGCAAGCTCAATCAGCATAAACGATTCTCCCATCTCTCAATTTGATAACCCTATTTGCATATTTTGAAAGCGATTGGTTATGAGTAACCAAAACAACTGTGACACCCTTATTCATGTTCAATTCTTTTATTATATTCATGACAACCTCACCACTTTTTGTATCGAGATTTCCAGTTGGTTCATCGCATAGTAAAATGGATGGATCGTTTGCCAAAGCTCTAGCAATTGCAACTCTTTGTTGCTCCCCACCACTCAACTCATTTGGTTTCCTATCCTTCTTATCTTCAAGTCCAACCAATGCTAATAATTCTTCGGCTTTTTTCTTCATTTTTGTCTTTGAAGTATTTTTAAAAACCATGGGAAGTTCAACGTTTTCTAAAGCAGTTAAGGTAGGGATTAGATAATATTGCTGAAATATGAATCCTATTTTATTTCTCCTTAACTCCGTTAATTCCTTATCGCTGAGCGTTGAGGTATCTAATCCATCTATTAAAACCTTACCGTTTGTCGGTCTATCAAGACAACCTATTAAGTATAATAATGTTGATTTACCGCTTCCAGATGGACCCATTACTGCAACAAATTCCTCATCTTCAATTTTTAGGTTTATATTATCCAATGCCAGTATTTCATGAATTCCAACTCTATACTTCTTTGTGACATTAACGAGTTCTATCATAGAATCCCACACCTCCTGCAGGCTTAAAACATCCCTTAGAGGGAAGCACGCTTTTTATACTTCTCTAAATCTCCCTCTGCAATGTTTATCGATGTATTTAAATCTTCATCAATGACTAGACATCATTCATGACAATGGAACGATTTCCTGTCTTTAAATCGTTTGTGCACATAACAGCATCTTGAACGCACTCTAGAAATACTTTTTGAATAAACTTTAACAATAGGTACTCCTTCAAGCTCTTCCTTATACTTTACCTTCTGGATTAAGTCGTGGTAGTTCCATCCATTTGACATCCTCCCTGCACTGAAGTGCAAGGATTCTAACGGAGAGGTTTGCGCATATCCTCATTGGATATGCGCAGAGCCAGTCAAAGCCCTGTTACTCCTATCCATTGCGTGATTCGAGGTTATGAAGGCTTGTTTTACCCTTCCCATTAGGCTTCGATAAATCAGAGAGGAGCTTTATAAAACTAACTCTTCACAACCTCCTCTCCTAATTCATCCCAGCATTAAAATGCGAGGCTTTCCTTAGCGACACTCTGTAATCTTCATCTTACCCTGCTAATCTTGTGCATCATTTCCTCATTCGCGTTATCTTCGTATTGGACTTCACTTTATCTTATCTTACTCTTTATACTTTTGATGTATTCTATCTCCTCCTTCATTCCTTCCGTAATCTCATTTGAAAACCCATAGCTCATCGCAGAACTCTAACAGCTTCTTGTTCATCTCCAAAGCTCTTCTCCTATCTTTTGGATTGCGATCGTCCATGAATTGTGAAAAATATACGTGAGGAGCTATTGGTATGTAGCCCATATCAACGAGCATTCTGCAATACCTCTTTGCTTTCTCTATGTTCTCTTACTTACGAAAAGGAGAGCAGACGAATACGAGTTTCATAATCTAAATGTTTAGGATTCTTATCTTATCTTCTCTAACGACTATAAGTTTTTTTCTCAAATTCAATCTTTGATTCGGTTAGCAACCACTTAAGAAAGCTGTAGATATAACCCACAGACTTTGGGGGATTCTCAGGAGAATTAAGCCGTAGGGTTTAATCGATCTTCTTATTTCTCCAAAATCCTTATCGAACGTTATTATTATCGCCTTTTCCTTTTCGGAAAGTTTAGCTATGTCTTCGTCATTCATCCCGACCTGAATTTCCATAACAGAGGTAACATCCAAACCATCATCTCTAAGCCTTTTAACAACCTTTAACGGGATGTTTTCATCTGCTAGGAATTTCATACTCCTTTGGAGGCTTGTATATCCTCTCTTCTTTCAAAACTTCTACAGCATACCTTATAGCTTCGAGTATGTCTTCCTTTTTCAGCTGAGGATAATTTTCGAGAACCTCCTCGTAGCTCCAGCCATTGGCGAGTAATTCGAGTATAAATTCGACTGTTATCCTCGTCCCTTTAATTACAGGCTTTCCTCCGCAAATATTTGGATTTACCTCTATAGGCATAATACCACCGTATTCCTGAAACCTTATAAACATTTTCTAAAATATTGACCGCCAACGGGGACGAACCTCTTAGGCTTTATAGGCTTATCGTATTTTCTTATGTCCTCAAGCTCAATTACTAGCCATTTCTTTTTCTTTCTCTCTTTCTTTCTTCTCCATCTTTCCTGAGATCTAACGTATTCCTTAAGCTCTTCTCTCGTCAAAAACACTCTATCTCCGTACATTTCAAAGACTTTCATAGGATCGTCGATTAGTTTAATGTCTTTGATCTTGGCTTCACATACAAATCCAGTATCTTCGTGCGATTGATAAAAAACGAACTTCATTCCCGGTTTAAGCTCCTTCCAAACCGTAGCCGGCTTGATAAAGACATCCCTACCTTCCTTGAAAAATCTATCCATAAACCGTTTTGGAATTGGATAGGTTACGCCAACAATCTTCGCCATTACAAACACCTCATAAACTCTCTATAATTTTTCTCGCTTTCTCATATACATTAACACCTAACCACATAATACTTGCAAGCTTTTCTAAATCTTTCAATCCATCCTCTTTTGAAATCAATCCCAATTTAACTGCTCTAATAATTATACCTACTGAACCCACTACTTCTAAACTTAAGCCCAGAGCGAATTTTCTAGCATCTGAATCATCCAATAACACCGGAATGCTTAATGATTTGGCAAGTAGGATTGCACAGGCCTCACCACAATGTAATCCAACCTTCTCAGCCAACTGATCTGCATTATCTGGATCATCCATGACCTTGATCCAATTAATGCTATCGATCAGGAAAGCATCGGGTTTTCCCATTTCTTTTCCCTTATCAATGACCTCCACCTTAACAGTTCTCGGAATGATTATTTCATTAAAAATTTCTTTAAGCAGATTTAGTCTTTTAATTTGTGCTAAATGAATTAGTGGGCCAGCATTGCTAACTGCAGTCATTTCATAGCCCAACTTATATCAACTTCAAGATCTTCCAAATCGTATCTAAACGGTATGTTCCTCTTTCTTAGCTCTTCTAATGCTTCCCTGTACGTTATCCCCGCTATCTCGGCAGCTTTCCATAAAGAGACTTTTCCTTCCCTGTAAAGCTCTAGAGCTCTCTTAATTTTGTATTCTCTGAGCGATTCCGCTATAAGTCTTCTGATAAGTGTTCCCTTATCTATTCCCTCCTCTTTGCTCAGCTTTTCGATTTCTTCAACGATTTCCTTTGGCAGTCTAACAGATGTAGTTACCATCTTCATAATTACATATTATTACACGGTATACTTTAAACATTTGCCTAGATTCTAAGCATGCATTGCCTATCAACTTTTTAACGTTAGAAATAATTTCATCTGCCTAACACTAAATTTGCTGAGGAAGGATCCACCATACATCTTTAAATCCGATGACAAGAATTTTAATGCCCTTATTTCACGATTATCTTCTTCGAACATTTAAAACTTTAAGGCAAGAATAAATGCTAGACGAATAATGAGTGTTTCTGTAGATAGCTACCACAAACAAATTATATCTCTTAAATTTGCTGTTAAACGTGTATAAAAACGAATTCAAAGCGTTTATTCTCAAGCTAGTTGGTGAAGATCGTCGATGCAAATCGCTATCGAGCTGCACGAAAACATCACAGACTTAGAGGATATCAAACGGCTTACAACATATCAGGAATCCTTCATATATCAGGTATTATAATGATTATCTGAAGAATTAAATTTCATCGGAATTTTTAAATTTTTTCAGATATAGTGTGAATCATTGTCATGGCAGAGGGTGTGGTCGGCAAGAGAGGAGAACTCTATCCGCCTAAGGAGATCAGGGAAATACTCAAATTAAAGAGCGGGCAGAAAGTAATATTCAGGGTAGAAGAAGGAAAATTAATCGTGGAACCCGTATTAAGTATTCGAGATGCTCTTAAGATGAAAAAATTTACCAAGACTACAGTTAAAGATTTTCAAAAGGAGAGAGAGGAGATTTTAAATGAGTTCGTCAGATAAGTTGAGAGTTCTCCTCGACACAACATACTTCCTTCCAGTAATAGGAATTGAAATCGATATACCGGATGATATGATAGAAAGGCTATTTTCCGGGAATTTTGAATATATCGTGAATGATATAACGCTGTTTGAGCTCTACGGAAAAGCTAGAAAGGAGTTCAAGTCTGAGGAAGACGTAAGGAGATTTTACGAGGGTATGAAGAGCATTCTTTCCTCAAATATCAAAAGAATTCCGGTATTCACCTTAGAAATCCTGTCAAAATTGCTTGAGCTTAGAAAGAAACTTAGAGAAATCCCGTATTCTATAATAGCTGCCACAGCTCTCGTTTACGCTGATGTGCTGGTCACAGAAGCGGAGGATATCAAAAGGGTTTTAAACATGGAAGTTCTGAATATAAAAGAATTCATTGATAAATATTTATAAATTTAATGTTAAAAATTATCCTGTACTATCTTTTTCACAACGTCTTTTGTCTTATAAATTGCAGATTGAATTGAGAGCTGATGCTTTTACTTGAGGATTTTGAAGTTAATTGGAGAGAATTAAATTCTAAACATGAGTTATACAAGTTCTACCTTATAAGCTTCAAGCTACATTGTCTACATTGTCAGCAAGTGTATCCGCTGGCGAATCGGCTCGGTTTTAAAATTTGAAATCTTAACGTCAAACAATATCAACGACTTCGGATCCAAGCTTTCCGATCTCTTCCTTCCTCGCAATTATCTCCCTGTCAAACGTAAGTATTCTCTTCGCTCCTGCCTCGATGGCAAATACGATGTGAAGGAGATCCAGTGTTCTAAGTTTCAGCCTATCAGAGAGTTCAAAGGCTAGTCTCATTGCCCTCTCAAATTTTATATCTACAATCTCAACTCCTGCGCATTCTGCAGAATAGATAGCAAGAGCCTGCGGATCATCGAGTCCAGCTCTTGAGAAGACAGAGGAAAGCTCGATCAGTGTTAAAAATGACGTAATTTTTCTCTTCTCTTTCCTCAGAAGCTCGCAAGCTTTGGCGTGATTCGGATCCTTCTCGTCCATAAAGGCTATGATAACATTTGTGTCAACGTACGTAGCACTCACGATCATCTACCCTCCCTATCCTCCTCAAGGATCTTACTTAGATCTCCTCTTCTTATTCTGAATCCAGATTTTCTCATCTTCTCAACATTCTTCCGTATTTCCTCCCAGCGTTCAACCTCTCTCTTTACGTAATCCATTCCCCTTTCTATCATCATGTTAATAGCCTGTGATCTGTTCTTTGCCAATCCTAGCCTGATCATTCTGTCTGCAAGCTTCAGAACTTCTTTCTTAACTCTTATCGATACGACTTCCATGATATACTTTTGTATACTCAAGTTTATAAGCGTAACTAGATAACTGGCTTAATATATAATGATTACTGCTGATAAAATATGAATATAGTATGATGGAAGTCGTGCTAGGACAATGTTTAATGAACAGCGTTTGCACGTTAAGGATTATGATTTTTGAACAAATACGAGACTTCTTATTGCTTACCTAGCATAATATCTCGAGAATTCATTCTATAGTCTCCTAGTAGGATTTTTAAAATCAGTATCAATGAGAAATCATGAGTTAAAATTCCAAAACAGAAAAGTGAGGATGCGTTGAAATTAGCTGAAGGGATAAAAGGTCATTAAGAGTGAATATTTTAACGATTCCTTGTAAAAAAACCTTAATTAAATTTTCAAGGATAAGTGAGGATAGATAAGAAGTGCTTGACCATTATGAACTTAGTACCTCCGCAATGGCAGAAGTTGCCAGAACTATGAGTAGTTTAGAAGATTTTGGAACGTTTATATATATCACTACTGCTGTCTAAACATCTGCTCTTCGGAGATTAAATCAAAAACTTAAATCAATGATTAACATTTTAATATTGATAACATGCTCTGATCTATTAAGCTCTTCATAACAGCTTTATTTAGCTCCATGCGATTTTCATCAGGATTTATGTACGCTATGATTAAAATCTTACCATTAACATTGTGATCGATGATTATACGAGCTCCACCATAATCTTTAATGGTCTTATAGAAATCTCTTGTATCAGCAACCTCCTCATCGTCGATCTCGTAATCTCTGGGAGACTTTGCAATGACTACCGAGATATCGGCATCGAATTCATACAAGTAAGCTAGCGCTTTAAATCTCGCCTGTACGATATATCCTATGTTATCCGTATACTTGTAATCTATAACTATCTTCTTTTCCTCCTCACCTCGTTTTATAAGAATAATCGTGTCAGGGAGCCCCCTGAGTTTTCCAACCTCTAAAGAGTTTTCAATAAGACCATAAACCCTTGCATGCCAGAGTTTACTATTAACACCCTTCGGAATTGCATTATACGCTATATATATTGTGCAATTTGGAAGCGTTAACATAAGTACCTGTCCTTTTTCGTCAATATCTATTTTTAAATCTTCATATGCCTGAAGGATTTCAAAGAGAGTTTCAAGAAAGAGTGTAAAGCAAAAGAGTTCGTATAATTTACCCTCTCCGATATTTAATAACAAACTTTTCCTTAACTCATCACTACGTTTAAGACCTTCAACGATCTTTATATTCTCTTTGAGGTGTTCACGAAATTCCAAAAGCTTTGTATATGCCTGATACTCCTTTGGTCTAATTTCAGCATCAAATCTAACCTTTTCTTCCAGATCTTTCAACTTTTTTTGATCTCTTGCAATTAACCTTGAGTGAGGAATTAGAGGATGAAGCATTGGATCATCCAGTATGTTATTGCATAAACTTATCAGCTCATCTATTTTTTTAAGTATATCATCTTTTAATGGTTTCATAATAACGCTTGTATTCAACGCCTGAATAACCCTTCTAACCTCATGCAATCTATAAAAGATTTCGAGGATTGTGGATGTAAGCAGTATGTTTGCGGGTGTGCTTATCGATAAAGAAATAGTTTTAACAGGTATAGCGGTTGGTAGATATCTTGCCATAAAATTTGTCAGAATCTTTCCTCTTATATCTCCAGTCGTTAAGCGTATATCCTCAATTATTGTCCTCTGCATTCTCTTTAAGATGCTCTTAACAATTTGGAACAGATCCACTAATATCTTCAACATTTTGAGAGGTTCAGATGCTTCTATTGGCAGCTCTATATAGCTATCTGGATTTACATTTCTAAATACGATATGCCTGCGTAGATTTAGCTTTTCGTACAGAGCGAGTAAGGTCGGCCATGTATATCTAGCCATGAACTCCAATTCTGAATTTTTATGCGATCTCTGGGAAGTATAATCTAAGTGATTGCTCTGCCCTCTCATAATTATTCCTTCCAAAATATTCTTTGATTTTTTGAAGCTTATCAATAGATATGCCCTCGAGCTGAGGGACTATAAGTGTTGCAATGGATAAATCTACTGCTGTGTCTGGAGTAAACTCATGTAAATTCATAGCCTGATTTGCAAACTTTACTGCATCGATAAGCAATGCAATACCAATTTCAACATTTGAAGATTTCAATTCGTTGAAAAGACTTATAATCTTATCGGCGATTCGATCATCTTTAGCATGCTCTCTCAATAAATCCGCGATAACGTCATCTGCTGGATTAGGAACATCTATAACCACAAATCTTCTGAGAAGAGCGTAGCCTAGGGTGAAGAGATATCGACGATCGTACGTGTTCATAGTCCCTATTACCCTAAACCCCTCCGGAACCTTAAGACCGCCCAGCCTTCCCTTAGCTCGTTCCCATAATTCCAGTGCCTTTTTAGCAAATTCATCCACATTATCTCCATATTCCCTAATCTCCTCCATTATGGTAGATGGTATTTCCCAGTCATCCGGATTTGACGTGCTGAAGATCGTGAAGAACTCCCCGAATACCCTATCGAGATTCGCTCTGTTCAACTCATCGATTAATAGAATTGATCCCTTTTCATAGTATTTTACTATAGACTCTATAAGGGCTCCGCTTCTCCAGATTACATCCTTACCTCTGAACATAGGGCCACCTATGAAATCTATACGAGTCCATTCAGCTGTAGCAGTTTTAACAACCGGTTGTAGGCCATGAGCTTCGGCTATTGCATATGCCAACGTTGTCTTTCCAGTACCGGGTGGACCTACTAAGATTACATGCTTACCAGATGCCAAAGCTGCTATAGCTGAATACACGCACTCCTTGGGAATTCTTAAATTGTATTCTCTTAAAAGTTCCAAAACTCTATTAACATTCCAGCTAATTTCACGTACTTTAAATACATCTACTGTTAACTTCGATTTGATATCTAGAAATGACGTTATTTTTGGTAATAAAAATCTCCTTACAGCGTCTATATTATACTTATCAGCAATTCTCTGCAATCCTTGCATTTGTCCAGATGCATATCCTTTAATTTCTGGTAATTCTGAATCCAAGTCGACGCCTTTCCATTTTTTGTAATCATTCGGATTACTCATAACGCTGTCATGAAGCCATAAAATCTTCATTTTGTATCTAAGTGGATATTTAATATCATTTTTATCTTCTTCATCTTTCCAAAATATCTCGCTATGATTAAATTCTACAGTAATTATTAATCCTGCTCCAATCAAACCTTTTACTGGATCCTTACAATAAAATAGCACTATATTTGGCGTATCCGGACCGTAATAGCTTACAAGTAAATCTTTATAATGTCTAATGGTAGGACTCCCCTTTTTTCCTTTTTGAATATGTTCAAGTATAATTTTAATTGTTTCAGCTTTCTCTTCAGCCCTAACACCCCAATACGTGTATTCAAATCCCGTACTTTTAGCATATAAAATACTGCGTTGCCAATTTCCTGCATCTCCTCCGGAAAACCAGAACTGAGCTTTATTTAGCATTTCATTTGGATCATTAAGCCAGTCATTGACATGAGGTGCCAGCTTAAGATAGAGAAAATTTGATGCCATAACTAAATGATAACTGATTAAAATTTTACGTTTACTGTTATGACTAAGAATAATTTAACCGTATTGTTATTGTTTCTCAATTAACTTTTTTGAATAAGTATTGGCATATATTTGTAAATCGAAGACAAATTACTGGAATACTTTTATACTAGAGTAATCTGAAGGAATTATCACGACGCATAGACTCATATCGTTCTAATCTTCTTAGTATTTCTAAGCTGTCAAGATAACTGATTTTGCAATTCAAATCTTCTGCGATATATTAACTCTAAAGTCTTTCTGTTCGCATTTTCCAATAGCTTTATAATCTTCAACGAAACGCAATCATTTAATTTTAAGACTATTAGGAAGCCTAATACCTATCGATACACGATAAATTTCATAAGGGATAAAAACAACTCCTCCAGAAATCTTTTAGATGGTGAAAATAGGACCTTTCGACGCAACTCTTGTTCCCAAGAGCAGCTGGTACAAGAGCCTTGCCAACCTCTTGGACAGGAAGATCTGGAATAAGATAAGGGAAAGGGAGCTTAAAAGAGCTGGCTATAAATGCGAGATATGCGGTTACAGCGGAAGGGGCTTACACTGCCATGAGATATGGGAGTACGACGACGAGAAGAAGATTCAGAAGCTCGTTGGCTACAAGATACTTTGCGAGAGATGTCATCTTGCTCATCATCTCGGCTTCGCAGCTGCCTCTGGAAGGCTTGAAGAAGCGGTGGAGTGGATATCGAGGGTAACGGGTATGAGGGAAGGAGAAGTCTGGAGATTCGTAGATAAGGCCTTTGAGGAATGGGAGGAGAGATCGAAGTACAGCTGGAAGATAGATTACTCGTACGAACGACTTCTTAGAAACAACGATCTGACTGAAAGAGATTTTAATAAGCGTGTAACCCTGGACGATTTTCTGTGAAAATGGGTTAAATTCTTTGAGCTCAAAAATCAACGGTAATTCCTTTTCTAAAAGATCGCAACATAGCAGAGGTATTAGAACCTATGATGGTTTCAGTTAGTAATATGCATTATAATAATAAATAATTGTAACTCTAACGATTACCAGCTGTAAACATCAACGAGGTTTCCCTCGGCATCGTAAAGATAGGCGGTGTCATGGTCGTTGTTCCAGATTGCCCTGTTGGATCCCCAGTAGAGATCTGTTTCCGTGTTAACTCCCGATCCCGTATGAACCTTAACAGTTGCTCCCGGTTCAAGGATGAAATCCGGAAATACGTACTCATGACCAGCCTCATCCCTAAGAATCCATCCTTTCAGATTTACGGGTTCACTTCCAACGTTTTTCAGAACAACGTATTCGTAGTTCAGGTTGTAGTTGTCGTTTCCAGGTGCATCGTAGAGCACGTTCAATATTATAACCTGGGAAGTTATATTTCCGCACGTCCACAAGCCGATTTTTCTATTCATAGCCTCATTCTGAGAATTCAGGTACTCTTCTTCCTTCATGCATCTTCCCTCAGTATAAACCCTAGCGTAACCCATTTTTATTAGCATTTCATTGAAATCTATACCGTTCTCTAGGTAAACGTATGCAAGCAATCGGCCGTAATATCCTCTAAATCCCGAAACTTCATCGAATTCAACGTATACCCTTTTTCCCTTAAGCATTTCCTCGGCAAAATCCTTAGCCTTTATCCCCCCAGTAAGCCAGGCAATCGAGATCTGTTATCCCGTCGTATTCATAGAGTTTGTTTCTTTCAGGAGTAGTTTCCGGGCAGTCTATTCCAAGGAGTCTTATCCTTTCCTCGGTACCGTTCGGGAGTATTACGTCTATCGTGTCCCCGTCAACGACATACTCAACGTAAACAGGGTACCTTACCCCGTATTCCAGTTCCAGATCAGAAGTTAAGCTGTGGGTTTTTCCAGTTATGTAGTAAACGAATCTAGCAAGATCTCCTATGTCAACCCTGCCGTTGTGGTTTAGATCTGCATTCATATCTGGCTTATCTCTACCCAAAACCATGTAGGCCAAGTTTACCGCATCTCCAAGATCGACGAGATTGTTCCCGTTAAAGTCGGCAAAAGTTTTCGCAGAGCCCGTACACTGCAATACGGAGATAATCGATAAAGCTATCACGATTAACCTTATAGTACCCATGGACGATTTTATGGTGTTTTTGAGTTTTAATTTTTTGAAAAAAGTTAAGATTTTAAAATAATTTAAGAAGAAATATAATTTTAAATTATTTTGTTGTAAAAGAACTGCGTATGCATAATATAACGATCGTCCTATTATATGCCATGAAACTCGTATGCAGATCATGCGGAAGAGTTTTCGACGAAAGAGATGTTATAGAGTTTAAAACAGATATTCCGTGCCCATGCGGCTGCGGTGGTAAACTCGTAGGTCCTTCTATGTCCCCACTGTTTTTCAGACGATTTGACAGTTAAAGATGACGATCAAACGCAGATTTTCAACGAACATAACTAGGATCGAAAATATTACAGGGAAGTAAGATCACGTGAACTGTTCGCGAATTCTTCATTTTCATCTGGCACATCTATGCGGTCACGGCAATCCATCTGTCATACCGTTAGTCTTATATCGTCATACCATAAGTATAACTCAGTGATACGCTATGGTCAGTATAAAGGTGAGGGTCGGACCTAAGGGGCAGATAGTAATTCCAAAGGTGTTCAGAGAGGCATACGGCATAAGGGAAGGGGGTGAGGTGATAATAATACCCGTAGAAGACGGGCTCATAATCAGACGCAGAAAATCGGCTGAAGAGATCATGGAGGTTTTAAGGAAATACAGAGAAAGTAGAAAGAGAACCGGGGCGATTGGTAAGATCGGTGAACTGGCCGAAATAGATCTGGAGGAAGAATTCGATGAAAGTATTTCTTGATGCGAGCTTTTTGATATATCTAAACGTGTACACACAAGACAATAGAATTGAAAGGCTTTTCGCGAAATTGATTAGTGAAGAGCTATACACGGACGTTTTGGTAATAGATGAGCTCCTCTACATTTCTAAAAAGAAGTACGGTGTTCCCTATGATGAAACCATAAGGTTTGTGGATGATGTAATCCTGCCAGTCGTTGATGTGCTGCCGATTGGTCTTAACGACTATCTCAAGGCCAGAGAAAATATCCTGAAATACAACCTGAAACCTTCCGACGCCATACATCTTGCAGTGATCGAAAACAACGGTCTTCAGGCCATAGTTACTGAGGACAGGGACTTCAGGAGAATTCCGATAAAAGTTATCTGGATCTGATAAAATCAAACCTGAGAGCGATCGATAAAGCGTACTCGAGAAACTCCTGTAACGTAATACAAATTTTCCCCGATATCGCAACATCGGAGTTATTACCGTAACGCTTGCCTTTATCCATAAGATTTTTTTTCCGTATTAATAGCAAATGCACTTTCAGTGGAATTATTTCCATTTCGATAGGAAAAACGATCATACTAGCACATTCGAAGATAAAAAAGCAAAATATTAGGGATGCGTGTTAACACAGTAGACTTATTCATGGCTTACAATAAAATTAAATAATAATAAAGTTATATTATAATTTTTTGAAATGTGATTTTTAATACTGTTTTTTAATATTGGTGTTGACAGGATAACTTATGACATTTGAGCTTAAGTAAAGCTTTTATTACAAAATATATTTCTAATTTTGGTATATCGAAACAATCCGAATTTCGATCATCCAAAAGAACTATTTATTCTTCGAAACATCCCGGAGGTGGGAGGAATGGCCGTTGAGATAAGGGAGATAACGAGATTTGAAAGGATAAGCGCTCACTCGCATATAAGAGGTCTTGGTTTAGATGAGAATCTAAAGGCAAAGGACGTTGCTGATGGGCTTGTAGGCCAGAAGAAGGCCAGAGAGGCTGCAGGTGTGATAGTAAAGCTTATAAAAGCGGGAAAGATGGCAGGAAGGGGAATACTAATAGCAGGACCTCCTGGAACTGGGAAAACTGCTATAGCAGTTGCGATAAGCAAGGAACTGGGAAAGGACATACCTTTTGTCCAGGTTTCGGCAAGCGAATTTTACAGTAGCGAAATGAAGAAGACTGAAGCACTTATTCAGGCTATGAGGAGGGCTATAGGTGTCAGGATAAAGGAGACGAGGGTTGTACTCGAGGGAGAGGTTGTGGGTCTAGATTACAACATGGTACCGAATCCGTACAATCCAACTCAGAAGATACCTGAATCTGCAACTCTAACTCTCGCTACAAAGGATGAGAGAAGGACTTTTACGGTTAGCGGAAGGCTTGCACTTCAGTTCCTTTATCAGGGGATAGAGGTCGGTGACGTGATTGTTATAGACAAGGAAACGGGAAGGATTTCAAGAATAGGAAAAAGTGAGAAGGCAAAGAAGAAGTACGATCTAGGTGACATAGAAACCGTAGAGGTTCCGTCAGGAAGGATAGAGAAGGAGAAGGAGTTCACATACGTCGTAACCCTTCACGATCTTGACGAGGCAAACGCAAGAAGGGGAGGAATATTCAGTCTCTTCGAGCCTGCAAGCAGGGAAATAGATAACGAGGTGAGAGAGGCCGTAGACGAGCAGGTCAAGAAGTGGGTTGAGGAAGGAAGAGCTGAACTCGTTCCGGGTGTTCTATTCATAGACGAGACGCATCTCATGGACATAGAGCTATTCTCTTTCATGAACAGGGCTATGGAATCCGAAATGGCACCAATAATAATACTCGCATCTAACAGGGGATTTGCAAGGATAAGGGGAACAGATGTCGTTTCTCCTCACGGAATTCCGCTTGATCTCCTCGACAGACTTCTGATAATAACAACAGAACCCTATTCAAGGGATGAGATAAAGAAGATAATAGAGATAAGGGCTGAGGAGCTTAAGATAGAGCTGAGCGACGAAGCCCTTGAAATGCTCACGGAGCTCGGCGTAAAGAACAGCCTGAGATACGCTGTACAGCTCCTCGCACCAGCGCACGAATTCGCAAAGCTAAGGAATTCAAACAGGGTTGAAGTAAGCGATGTCGAAAGGGCATCCAAGATATTCGTCGATGTAAGCCAGAGCTCTGAGTACCTCAAGAGATGGGAAGAGAAGATGGTTTCAATCTGACCTCCTCCCCGCCCTGAAGGGCGAGAGTTCCCTTCAGGACGAGCCTCCGACACGGAGGCGTTACCCATGCGGTAACGGAGGTTGCGGTAGACCGCATACGGCTCGGCCAGAGAGCCATCCTCGGTCAGCGTATAGCTGACCGAATCATCAATACTACTGCAACCAATAGATTGATAAATCTTTTGGTTCAAATGAGTAACATGAAGCTCACTCAAAAGTTCAAATTGTTTGAACTTAGGAAGAGGAAGAAAGAGTTGCTGCATACAACAATAAATCGTTTCAAGGATTGTGTTAACGAGTGGTTGAAGGCAATTGATAGGTTAGGAGAATATCCAAACAGAAAGAATGTTCATCAATTTGCATATAAAGACATCAGAGAAAAGTTTAAGGACTTACACTCAAACGTAGTTCAAGAAGCTATGAACAGAGCAATCGGAACTTATAGAGCATGGTTGAGAAATCCTAACAAAGGAGACAAACCGTGTTTTAAGGCAGATGTTGTATCTTTCAAGGCTGTAGATGTTAAAATTGAAAGACATTTCATAAGTGTCCCACTAATTAACAACGAGAGAGTTTGGTTACCAATGCATGTTCCTCCAAAGTTTAAGCAATTGCTAAAACAGAAAATTGGAAGAGTGCAGATTTCTCGCATAGGAAACGAATACTATGCTTTCATAAGTTTTGAAGTTCCAGAACTTGAACCCTACGAGCCTAAAGGTTGGATTGGTGTTGACATTGGAATCAAGCACATTATAGTTGTTTCAGACATTAAAGGTAAGATTAACAAGTTCTACAACAACGTTATCAACTGGAAGAAATCTCTTGAATATAAGAGGGCAGACATGCAAAGAGCTAAAGATAAAAGATATAAGAAAGGAGCTTGGAGAGTTCTTAGGCGATTAAGTGGCAAGGTTAAGAATTTGCAATCTTACGTCAACCATCGTGTAGCTAAAGAACTAGTCTTAATGGCTAAGGAGAGAAGATATGGTGTTGCAATTGAGAACTTGAAGGGTTTAAGGAGAGGTAAAGTTGGAAAGAGACATCGTAAGAGGTTACATAAATGGGCTTACAAAGATTTAATCGATAAAATCGTTTACAAAGCAAAGCTACATGGAGTTCCAGTCGTTTTCATTAATCCAAAAGGAACATCAAGGACTTGCTCGAAATGTGGAGCTAAAGGAAAAATTAAAGGTAGAATGTTTGTTTGTCCAAAATGTGGTTTGAAGTTGGATAGAGATTTGAATGCTTCGAGAAACATTGCAAGAAGGGGTTTGGAGAAGTATAAAAAGCAGGCTTTCCTCCCTGCACTGAACAGTAGTTCCGAAAGTTTGGCATTCAACTTTGAAATAAAAATTTAGAGAGCATTTCAAAAGGACATGTCCACTTAAGCTAAGATGATAAATATCAATTATTTACATTATAAAATAAAAATTTTAAACTATTTAGATTAACCTAATTGCCAACTTTGTCATCTACTGTGAAAGGCGAGGCTTCAAGCCCGCAGAAGGTGTGACGTAGAAGCACCCCCCTGAGAAAATCCTTATAGTTTTTTCATCCTCCTTCAATATCAATCCACCGTCCTCATCCAGATCTACCGCAATTCCCCTGTACTCCTTTCCGGCAACCCTCACTACAACCCTTTTACCTATGGTATCGGAATTCTCAATCCATTCCTTCCTTATCTCCTCCCATTCCCTTTTAATCAGTCTTTTGTAATAGACCTCGAAGCTCTCGAAAACTGATCTGAAAACATCTATCCTCCTGAGCTCTTTTCCCTCGACTTCCCTGAGAGATATACCTCCTTCCGGCGTTTTATTGTTGACGTTTATTCCTATACCGACTATTACTAGAGGATTTTCTATCTCCCCAGAAATCTCGCATAGAATCCCGCACAGCTTCCTTCCCATCATCATAACATCGTTAGGCCATTTAAGCCTAGCATTTAAAGCCCTTGCGACTGCAAGACCGCTTGTAAGTGTTATCTTCGGAAGGTCCTCGAGGGGTATTTCCCTGGGAAGCGTTATGGAGAAGTAAAGTCCTCCTGGATCGCTAACCCATACCCTTCCATATCTTCCCCTTCCCCTAGTCTGCCTCTCAGCTATGAAAAGCCTCTTTGGCTTTCCAACCTCTCTCGCCCTCTGATTTGTCGAATCAACCTCCTCATAATAGAAAACCTCTTCCACAAGATCCGATTTGAAGCAGACAGATGCAATCTCGAAAACGGATAGATCAGGGGAATGAACAATCCTGTAACCAACACCCCTCCTCGATTCGAACACGTAACCCATTTCCTCTAGCCTTCTCACGAACTTCCATATCGCAGTTCTGCTCAGACCGTACTTCCTCGCTATCTCCTCACCGGATATACCTCTTTTGAGCTCAAGGAATATCCTGAACCTTCTGTCATTGGCCGTCAGCCTGTACATGTTATGGGCTTGTAACGCTGTCAATTTATAAGTAACGAATTTCAGGCTTCTTTATTATGTCATACTTCATCTTTTCATTTCCGATACAAGCAACTACCTCTTAGGTATGTATCTCTTAAAGCTGAGAGAAGTTAGGGCTGAAAGCCATTCCCTCACAACCCCTTCAAATTCCTTTTTCTTCAGAAAGCACTCATCCTTACCAATTACGGCTATTTCCTCGTCGTCTAGGTAAAAGATTATAATCTCCTCGTTTTTTAGTATTCTGATTGTGAAAGGAGGATCGAATATTATCATCTCGTCGTCCCTGAGCTCAGCCCTTTCCCTCAGAAGCCTCTTAAGCATGTCGAAGGACCTTATTACCTTCTCTGCACAAGTCCTTAAGTCCATTCATTCAACAGTTGTTTAAGGGGCATATGACTGTTTTGAATCTTATATACCTGTGAATTGAACTTAAATTATGGAGATAAAATGGCGTTTATGGATTGAAAAAGAGGGAAGGCACATAATGGGGAAGGGAGGCGCGGAGATTCTCAGGGCTATAAGGGAGTACGGCTCTATATCTAGGGCGTCTAAGATGCTTGGAATGTCTTACAGATTTATATGGAATTATCTGAATAAAATGGAAGAGGTACTCGGTAGAAGGGTTGTAGAGAAGGAGAGGGGAGGAATAGAGAGGGGAAGAACGAGGTTGACAGATTTCGGTGAGGAGCTCCTCAGATTCTACGAGAATTTTGAGAAGCTGTTCAGATCTGCTCTGAACTGTGAAAGGGGAGTTGTGAGGGATGTTGGAGATGGGAAGATAGTTGTTGAGGTGAGGGATCCGTTCCTATTCTCCAGAGGTCAGAGGATATGTATAATTCCGTTCGATCTGGAAGGAAAAGGATTTAAGATATCAGAGCAGACTGAGGAATGATATGTACTGAAGAAATAACTTTTTATTTCAGTAAAGTTAAAAATCCGCTAAACTCTTCGATTTCAAGTTTTCAAACTCTCTGAAGATATATCGGACAGATTTCGGTAAAAATGAAAAGCTTTAAATTCGATATATATGGTTAAACATAACGGAGGTATCCTTATGAAGAGGCTTGTACCCGTCCTGATACTACTTTTAATCCTCTGCGGCTGCATTCAGCCCCACGGTGTTCACGATAAATCCAAGAAGTCATCTCTCACAATATTCTGCGCCGGATCTCTCTCAATCCCTCTAAATGATTTAAACGAGGAGTTCAGGAGCTACATGAAATCAGCTGGATACGATGTTGATATAAAAATAGAGCCTAGCGGCAGCGTAATGGCAGTCAGGAAGATAACAGATCTTGGCAGAAGGGCAGATGTTGTAGCTGTGGCCGATTACACATTACTCAAAGATTTCATGTACCCTGATTTCGCCAACTTCTACATAGCATTTGCAAGGAACGAGCTCGTACTTTGCTACACTGATAATAGCAGGTACTGTGAAGAGATAAACGTTGAAAACTGGTTCGAGATCTTGAACAGAGATGGTGTGAGGTTCGGGTTCTCAAATCCAAACATAGATCCGTGCGGTTACAGGAGCCTCATGGCTATGAAGCTCGCAGATATGAAATACGGAAAACACGTATTTCGGAATCTTATAGAAAATAACACTAACATAAGATGCGAGGGAAACAGGATAATCGCGCCAAGGAATATAAGGACTGACGGGAAGATCGTAATAAGGGATAAGAGTGTTGACCTAATATCTCTGCTAGAGGGCAACTGCATAGATTATTCATTTGAATACAGAAGCGTTGCGATGCAGCACGGTTTGAGATTCCTTGAGTTACCAGATGAGATAAACCTCGGAAACGAGTCCCTTGGAGATCTGTACGGAAAAGTTTCGGTAGTTATATGGAAGATGAGAGATGGTAAGATTGTTCAGAGCGAGATAAGGGGAAAACCGATAGTATACGGCGTTACAATTCCGAGGAACTCTGAAAATCCTGAGATTGCTCTGAAATACCTGATTTTTCTTCTTGGAGATAAGGGGAGGGATGTCTTCGAAAGGAACCATCAGGAGTTCCTAAGGCAACCGCTTGGATTCGGAAAAATACCTGATGATCTGAAAGATCTCGTGAAGATATGCGGTGGATGAGGTGTATTTTATGAGAAGGGATTACACGGACATATTCTTCATAATTCTCGGTTCATTCATGCTTTTATACATAGCAGTACCGATTCTAACACTGATAATCAGGCAGAGCTTTGACGTTGAAGTACTTATAAGAACTCTGAGGGACGAGCTTGTACTTGAAGCCCTTAAGAACTCTGTACTGACTGCAACAGCTACAGCTCTTATATCACTTCTCCTCGGAGTCCCCTTGGGTTATATTCTTGCAAGAAAGGATTTCAGGTATAAGAGCGTAGTTCAGGGAATAGTCGATGTTCCAATAGTCATTCCTCATTCGGTCGTCGGGATAATGCTTTTAATAACCTTTTCAGAAGCAATCCTGGACAGTTATCTGGGCATAATAATGGCAATGTTATTCGTATCTGCCTCTTTCACGATAAATTCTGCCAGAGACGGATTCGTCGCTGTTGAAGAGGAACTTGAGGAAGTCGCTAGGACTTTGGGTGCAAGCAAGTTGAGGACTTTTCTTACCGTAAGCCTTCCGCTTGCAATGCCGTCCATAATGAGCGGTGCAATAATGTCGTGGGCAAGGGCGATGAGCGAGGTTGGCGCGATTCTAGTTGTCGCTTACTATCCGAAGACTGCCCAGATACTAGTTCTAGAGTACTTCGAGAACTTCGGTCTCAGGTACTCGATGCCAATATCTGTAATACTTATAGTTCTGAGCCTTACGATATTCGCAAAGCTTAGATGGATTGGAAGGGTGAGGAGATGCTGAGGCTCGTGAACGTATGCAAGGACTGGAAGAACTTCGAGCTTAAGAATGTGAGCTTTGAAGTTGATAAATACGAGTACTTCGTAATACTCGGTCACAGCGGTGCAGGTAAGACCTTGCTCCTTAAGGTCATAGCCGGAATATACAGACCGGACAGGGGAAGGATATATCTTGACGGCAGGGAAATAACGCACGAGCCACCGGAAAAAAGGGATCTGGCTTACGTACCCCAAAACTACGCATTATTCCCGCATCTAAGCGTATACGACAACATAGCATACGGTCTAAAGATAAGGGGTTTGGAGAAGTCTGAGATAAGGAGAACTGTTTTAGAGCTTGCGGAAATACTGGGAATAGAACATGTACTTCATAGAAAACCTAGAACTTTAAGCGGAGGTGAACAGCAGAGGGTTGCCCTCGCAAGGGCACTGGCCGTGAAACCTAAGGTTCTTCTGCTAGACGAACCACTTTCCAACGTAGACGTTCAGACTCGTTCCAGGCTTATAAGGGAGATGAAGAGATGGAGAAGGGAGCTTGAATTCACGGCAATACACGTGACGCACAACCTCGAGGAGGCAGCTGTTCTCGGCGATAGGATAGGGGTTATGATAGACGGAAGGCTCGAGCAGGTAGGAAGTGTGAGAGATGTTTTTTCAAGGCCAAAGACTGCCGGAGTTGCAAGGTTCTTCGGATACAACGTTATCAGAGGAAATGCAAAAGAGGGGTTGATAGATTTAGGTTTTGCAAAGCTGAAAACTGATGCTAGATGCGATGGTTCAGTTGAGGTCGTCTTTAAGCCAGAAGACGTGGTAATTTCAAGGAAAGGAGGAGAGTTCAGGGCAAGGGTTGAGGCAATTGAGATATTCAGGCTAATGGCCAGGATAAGTTTGAACGCCGAGGGATCGACGATAAACGCCCTAGTACCGGTGTACAGGATATTTGAAGAAGACGTAGAGGAAGGAGATACCGTATACGTCTCTATCAGGGACTTCAGAATAGTCGATAGCGGCAGATGATAGATAGAGTACGTTTTGAGGCAAGCAGATCGGTGTTAATGTATTTTATTTGAAACTTGTTAGACGTCATGTTCAGGGTTAAATTCATTCATCCGTCTCAATCCAAAAGTATTTAATAGTGCTAGTTAGACATTGAGTTGTGGAGTTAATAGCTGAGGTATACGGTGTTTTTGCCGCACCGAGCGTGTTCGGCCTGTCGCCAGTGGTAGTTCTCAGAACTGAGGATGGAAGGATTCTTCCGATATACATAGGGATTTCCGAGGCGATGGCTATACACTCTGCTCTGAAGAACAAAATACCTCCGAGACCGATGACGCACGATCTTCTGGTGGATATAATCTCCAAGCTCAACGCAAAGGTTGAGAGGATTATAATAGACGATCTGATAGATAACACGTTCTACGCAAGAATAGTTCTCAAGCAAAACGAGCACGAGATCGAAATAGATGCGAGACCGAGCGACAGCATTGCAATAGCGGTCAGGCTGGGCTGTCCCATATACGTTGATGAAAGGGTTTTAAACGAGGCAGGACATATGGATGAGCTTCCAAAGGAATTTGTAGATTTTGACGAGGTATTTTGAGCGTTAGAGACTTATTCAAATAACTCTATCTTAATACATGCAAATTCCTTGGAGGAGAGTAAGCAACTGGTTCTGCTCAGCATGCGGCAGGTGCTGCAACGAGTACATAGTCCCATTAAGGACTTACGAGTACCTGAAGCTTAAGAGCACGGGATTTGTCGAGGAGAGATACGGGAAGTTTTACATAAAGAAGATAAACGGTAGATGTCCTTTCCAGATCGAAAACATATGCATACTTCAGGGAAAGTATAAGCCTCTTGCATGCAAGCTTTACCCTTTCCAGATAAAGAAGAAGGGAGATGAACTCGCCGAGTTTGAGTACAAGGGTGAAGTTTTTTACGTATACGTCGACGTATCTGTATGCCCTAATATAAGAATAGGAAGGGCTGGCGAGAACATGAGGAGACTTGTAGCAGAGGCAGTTCAGCTTTACATAGGTGAAAAGATGGACGTGGAGTACATAACGGCAAAACTTGGAAAAAGCGTAAGTGTTTTATCTATGAGGAGATCAGGTTGAATGATGAGATTGGTTATAGTTCAGACTAGATTATCCGAAGATAAGATTAAAATGCTTAAAGAAAAATCTGGAAAGGACACTATTAAAGATGCACTGAGCGAGGCCGTTTACCATTATCTGGAGTGCCCACTTATAGATAAGATACATATAAACATAAACAGATCGATAAGGGGTAGAAAACCCCTATATCTTAAAGATTATGTATCTGACAAGAGATGAGGAGAAGCTGCTCGAAGATGGAAGCGGAATATCAAAATGCATGGAAATACTTGTTGCTTTGGGAGAGATATATGGTGCTGAAAGATTAATACCTATAAAATCAGCTCACATATCCGGTATTTCTTATCAGAACATAGGAGATGAGGGACTTGAATGGCTAAGATGTCTTGATGTGAAATTCTGCGTCAAGACAACCCTGAACCCGTCGGGAATAGATTTGGAGAGATGGAGGGAAATGGGAATAGATGAGAATTTTGCGAGAAAGCAGCTTGATGTTATAGATGTTTTCAGGAGGATGGGGGCTGATATAACCCTTACATGTACACCCTATTATATATATAAACCAGGGCTCGGCGATCACATTGCATGGGCTGAATCATCAGCCGTTGTCTACGCAAATTCAGTTTTGGGTGCGAGGACTAACAGGGAAAGCAGTATAAGCGCTCTTGCATCGGCAGTTATAGGGAAAACTCCATTCTACGGATTGCATCTGAAGGAAAACAGATGCCCCGATGTACTTGTAAGGGTTGAATGTGAATTCGATCCAGCCGTTCTCGGATATAAGATAGGATCTGAAATAGATGGTATTCCGATATTCGAGTTCAGAAGAAGGCTCAGCCACGATGATATGAAGATGCTTGGAGCTGCTCTCGCATCTACAGGAGATGTCGCAATTTTTCACATCATCGGGCAGACTCCTGAATGGAAGGACTTCGAAATTCCGAAGGAGAGAATAGTTATCGACAGGGCTGAGCTAGAGACGGATGACTGCGATCCAGATCTAATAGCCCTTGGATGCCCGCATCTGTCTAGGGATGAGCTTATTAGGATATACGGCTTCGTTAAGCGTTACGGTAAAAGGGTTAAGAAGGATGTATGGATTTTTCTATCGAGAAAGATCTACAATGAATGCTCAGAAGTCGTAGAGGAATTGGAGAAGATGGGAATAAGGGTTTTTAAGGATACTTGCATGGTCGTGTCGCCTGCAACGGAGAGATTTGAATGCATCGCCGTGAACTCGACAAAAGCCCTGGTTTATCTCACGAAGCTAAAGGGGTTGAAGGTTGTGTTCGATGATCTTGAGGGATGCCTTAAAAGGGCCTTTATATGAGCAGAACTGAGAATACAACGGAGAATATTCCCGTAAGGAATATGCCATCAAAAGTCCCCGCTCCTCCTATGCTCACAACACCGCTCCCTATCTTTTCCACATCCTTGAGATGCAGTATATCGGCTCCGAAGAGTGAAGAGAGAACACCCGCAGAAAAGGCTATCTTTGGCGTTAGTATCAAGGGCATTTTTAAGGACAGAACTACTAGGTAGCTCGTAAGAGCTGATATCGCGGGTGGTATGAACATCGGAACTGCTATTCCCATGTTCGGAACTGGTCTTGCGTAGTGGTATATGACGGCAGAGCATACTAGGAATACCAGAAACCACGGTATCGGTGGAATTTCGAGTAGAAGTCTCAGAGCAAGTATAGCAGGTATTATGCAGCCTCCAATGTTAACGGCAATAGTTATCTTTTTTCTCCTGGTAACAGTGTAGTAGAACAGTCCGAAAAACGTCCTCCTTACTACCACGATCTTACCCTCTTTTTCGTAAACGGGTATGTTCACGAAACTCCCGATTATTATGAACAGGAAAATTAACATCGCCTGATCATAAGTAAGATTAAAGACTATTTGAAAGACCGTAGGAGTTGTTAGGACGAAAAGAATTACTAGAAAAGGTAGGATTATCAGCACTAGAAAAAACGGGAGGATAAGGGGCGGGTAGAAGTATCTATTCATTTATTTCCTCCTGTCGACGACTATGTAATCGCTTATGGATCTCACGTACGTGAAGGGTATAACGTAAAATCCGTTTTCGACATCAAACCCCTCAACATCTCTCGAGGGTTTCACTATCAGATTCAGTATTGCCCCGCTTCTGAAGTCCACTAGTATATTGTAAAGCGTACCTATTATTGTACCGTCTGAAAGTGTAACGATCTTTTTCGCAAGCGATCTCGCCGTGATCATATGTTCACCACTTTTAGTTAAAGAAATAAACATATATAAGTTTAGCGTTTTTATGTCAAATTAGATAACAAGAGCGATTCATGGATATTTCGGCGATATCAGTAGAGTATGCTGAAATTCTCATAAGACTATCTAAAATTGATTTTAATAACAAAGCCTCCTCTATTTTTTGTTTTATTATCCATTTATAAAGCTTATCCTCTTTTTTACGAATTTCTTCAAATTCTTTAAGTATAACCTCTGCTAATTCAATATTTCTTTGAAAAAATGACTCATTTGATTTTTTTAGCATATCTAGGATAGGATCCGTTATTTCATAAAAATAAGGTATATCTTTCTTAAGCTTTAATAAGCATTTTGAACAATTTGCTATATGATCCGCAATTCTTTCAAATCTTCTTGCAAAACTCCAATAACCGAATAATTCTTGGCATGAAGATGGCGTAAGATTTAATAGCCTTAATGCTAAAAGATGCAATCTATCGGTTTCATATTCCCTAATTATTATTGAATTACATAAGTACTCATTAAAGTTTTTCATTGCTAAACATAGGTCTGAAAACATAGTAATACTAGTATTACTGATTCTTTTTAGAATATCTTCTATATCATATTTTTCACCCAAAAATACTTCCATACATACCTCTCTCCCCATATCTTCTATTATTTCAGCACCAATTAATATATCGGACGCTATATTTATTGCCTTCCTATGTTCGTCGTTATAAATCCTTACAATTAATTTATCAAGTCCTATAAGATAATATGAGATTATTCTTCTTACTAATTCATCTTTTTTTAGGCTTTTTGCATCAATTTTCACTTCTCTCTTTATTTTAGCCATTTGAGGTGATATTGAAATAGATCTATCCCCTATCTGTATAACTACTGTGTCTCCAGCTTTTAAATTGTTCATTTTAACCCATTTTTTTGGCAATGTTATAATAAAACTACCACCGCTTGAATAAATTCTTCTAATCTCTGTATCCATAAGCAATAATTTCTCAAAAGTCCTATATATCTTTCTGTATAATCTGTATACTCTATATAGATTTAGTGATTTATATAAACATTATAGTCTACATTATCTATAAATATAATATATTTTATCTAGAAAAGATTTATATTTATAAGTATAAGAATATGTTCTGGGTGGTGTTATGGATATAAAAAGGTTATTTATCTCGACGACCTTGATCTTGCTTGTTGTATTGGTTATGGGATGCACTCAACCCCAAGAAAAAATTACTATTGTAGGTAGCGGAGCGACCTTCCCCCAACCACAAATTGAGAAGTGGATAGATGTCTATACTGAGCGACACCCAAATATTGAGATAGAGTACACGGGAAAGGGGAGCGGAGCTGGGCAAAACGATTTCAAGCAAGGTCTCGTTGATTTCGCATGCAGCGATCCGCCACTCAGCGAGAGTTTATGGGATGAGTTGAAAAAGAAGGGGGAACTGCTTCAGTTTCCGATAATAGTGGGCGCAGTAGTTGTCGTTTACAATCTCCCCGAAGTTGAGAATTTAAGGCTCGATGGAGAAACGCTTGCGAAGATCTTTATGGGGAAAATTGAGTATTGGGACGACCCTGCCATAAAGCAGTTCAATCCTGAAGCAAATTTACCCCACGAAAAGATCTTAGTCGTGCACAGAAGCGATTCAAGTGGAACAACAAAAATATTCACGACATATCTTAGCCTCGTCAGCGATGAGTGGGCTGAAAAAGTTGGATCTGGTAAGACCGTGGACTGGCCGGTTGACAAACTTGGCAGAGGTATCGGTGGCAAGGGCAATCAGGGTGTTGCTACAGCCGTCAAGCAAAATCTGTATTCAAT
>Ga0190367_1000385_pt1 | contig 32820 bp, 41 predicted proteins | sample 4872181011_MG_FD_171838 | JGI IMG/M metagenome (GOLD analysis project Ga0190367, IMG submission 171838) | Hydrothermal vent microbial mat bacterial communities from Southern Trench, Guaymas Basin, Mexico - 4872-18-10-11_MG | ecosystem: Environmental > Aquatic > Marine > Hydrothermal vents >...
GCCAATGACCTAGACTGAGTGTGGTGGAGACTTTTGAAGTTCAAGAGATCGTACTACGAGATCATCTACGATATTCTAAGGTTCTGCGTAAAGCCTAGGAGGATAAGCGGCATAGCTCAACATTGCAACCTAAACACCGTTAACGCTAAGAAGTACCTTGAGGAACTAACCCGTAAAGGATTAATTAAGAAGATTGACGACAGCTACATAACCAGCGAGAAGGGTTTTGAGTATCTGAAGGCGTTTGAGGAGTTTTATAGGCTACTTTTCGCTTAAGAGCTAAAGCTTGGAGGCCGCGTACATGAAGCAGCGATGGTTGGAAATAGCTAAGAGAGCCGTTATTGAGGCCAGGAGAGCGGTAATTGATAGTCTTAATAAAGGAGGGAAGAGAGCGGTTAAAGTAGGTGCTAGCGGAGATGAAAGCCTGGAGGTTGATGTAGCAGCCGAGGATGCTATAGTGAAGGTTCTAAGGGAGGAGCTAACTAAGGCTACATTGGTTAGCGAGGAACTAGGTGTGGTAGATTGGGGGGGTGGAGGTCCTCCATATGTCTTCGTCGACCCTTTAGACGGTAGCTTAAATGCTAAACGCGGCTACCCATGCTTCTCATCCATGGTGGCGTTGGCCTCGGGCGCGAAGTTAATGGACGTTGAGGTTACGGCCACATTAAATCTCCTTACGGGAGACTTATACTGCGCAGTTAAAGGTGAGGGGGCCACATTAAATGACAGGGAGGTGAAGACCTCAGACGTAACTAGGTTGAGTGAGGCCTTAGTTAGCATAGACTTCTCTAAGAAAGGTAGGCCTGAAGGCTACGCCCTCAAGATAGCCCCTATAATAGAGACGGCAAGGTATGTTAGGTTTCTAGGGAGCAATTCATTAGAGGTTAGCTTGGTGGCTACAGGAGCTTGCGATGCCTTCATAGACTTAAGGGGGGACTTAAGGATCCTTGACGTAGCAGGGCCTATATTAATGGTTAGAGAGGCTGGAGGAGCTGTGTACATTGAGCCGGGAGGCCTTAACGTCGAGGTGGGGGTCGATTCCAAGGTAAAGCTGATAGTTGCTGGTAGGGCTGAGCTTATCGAGGAGGTTTTAAGCCGAGTAGAGGTCTAAGGCCTCCTCATAGGCATGTAGGAGGATAGCTGACGCTACCCACGCTTCAAGGGGCTCGGGGTACAGAGAGGCTACCTCGTTGGCTACCTGGTAAAAACACGGCGAGAAGTCTCCTCGAGGAAAGCCACCGACAATAGCTAGAGGCCTTTCATGGCTAGCTAGGCGCCTAGCCAGCTCCAACGGTTTAACCCTCTCTCCTCTCTCAGAGAGGAGAGCGATGTATGTGGGTTTAACCCTCTTAATTACCTCCTCGAAGCCCTGTCCCACGATTTGAAGAAGGGGTTCGCCCTCCTCTGGGACCCTACCTTTAACGAGGAGCTGTTCCATTAAACCAACGAAGCGTAGGTAGTTGCGGGGTATCCTAGTTTCAGGCTTAACTTCTATTACAGCGTTGCCTATGGTATGTACGTAGACCCTTAAGAGGCCCCTCTTGGAGAGGGGGGTCCCTAGCGCGTGGAGTAAGATGGCGTGGGTTATATCAGGCCTACCTCTACGCTCCCAGTCTTGGAGCTTTTTCTTCATGGCAGCGTAGTGGAGGGAAATATCTAGTAGCGTGTATCTAGGCTTCTTCCCCCTACGCCTGGCGTTTCTCCACACAGCTGGATGCCTCCACAGCCCTTTAGGTACGAGCTCAAGCGAGGCCTCGGCGAGAGCTAAGGTGAGAACTGGGCCTTCCTTAGACACCACCTTAAAATCCTCCCTCTATTGAATAAGCCTTAGAGCTAGAAAAGCGCTAAGCCTCGAGGCGCTTAGCTTGGCTAGATGGAGAAGGCTTGAGGTTAGAGAGGCTAGGGACATAGCTAGACAGCGTATAAGGAGGCTCTTCGAGCTGGCTGAGGAAGCCTCTCGTAGGGAGCCTTCACTGGCTGACCGTTACGTAGAGCTGGCAAGGCTTATATCGATGAGGGTGAAGGTTAGGATACCTAGGGACCTTAGACGTAGATTCTGCCACAACTGTGGCTCCTACCTTAGGTTTGGAGTCAACTGCAGGGTTAGGTTGGCTAAGCGTAGAAGTCCACATGTAGCTATAACCTGTTTAAGGTGCGGATACGTCCACAGAATACCCTATTAACCCTCTTCGGCTTAGCCGATAAGCTTTTTAGGTTTCACGCAGGCTACTCACGCCTCAAAGAGCGGGGCTAGCTATGTCAGCTGTCAGGATGGTGCCTCCCCACATACTGATAGAACAGCTCGCTAAGTACTTGAAGGAGAACGTAGCTGAAGTCAAGCCACCTAGCTGGGCTCCCTTCGTTAAGACGGGGGTTCATAAGGAGAGGGTGCCTGAAAACCCGGATTGGTGGTACATTAGGTGCGCGGCTATCTTAAGGAAGCTCTACCTCCACGGGCCGGTGGGCATTGAGAGCCTACGTGTAGCCTTCGGAGGCCGCCAGCGAGTAGGAGCTAAGGGGAGGGAGCACTTCAAGAAGGGGAGTGGGGCGATAATAAGGAAGGCCCTTCAACAGCTAGAAGCGGCTAAGCTAGTAATGAAGGAGGGGAATAAGGGTAGGAGGCTTACACCTGAAGGGGTATCGCTTCTCGATAGGCTAGCCATGAGGATATTGAGGGAGCTTCAAAGACAGATGCCTGAGCTTAAAAGGTACGTTAAGGCCTAGCTAGCGTGCAAGATTTAGGCCTCCTCGCATTAGGAAGACCGGGGGCCCAGGTCTTGGGTGAGGAGTACCTTAGCGACGAGGAACTTGAGGAGATACAGCGTAGGAAGCTGCTGCAGTATCAGCAGATGGCCGCTGAAGCTCAGAGAAGAGCCGAGCTACAGAGACAAATGGAGATGGCTAAGCAGAGCGTCTTAAGGCAAATCTTAACTCCAGAGGCCAGGAGCAGGCTGACCAATATAAAGATGGTGCACCCGGAGCTAGCTGAACAGCTCGAAAACCAGCTAATACAGTTGGCCCAAGCGGGTAGGCTTAAGGTACCAGTGACCGATGAGATGTTAAAGGAGGCTTTAAGGACCATACAGTCCAGGATGAGGAGAGAGTGGAGAATCACCAGGGTTTAGACCAGAGACCTTAAGAGGAGCCTGCCCACTAAGGGGGCGAGGGGCGCTTAGCTTGGCTAGGAACAAGCCGGGCGCTAAGAAGTTAAGGCTGGCCAAGGCAGGTAAGCAGAACAGCCCCGTGCCAGCGTGGGTCATAATTAAGACCAGGAGGAAGTTTCGAAGCCACCCAAAGCTTAGGCATTGGAGGAGAGTCAAACTGAAGGTGTGACGCCATGACTAAGGAGAGAGAGGCTGTTGAGGAGAGGCTCATGGTCGTACCTCTCGCTAGGGCACGCTACGCAGTTAGGTGGAGGAGGGCTGAGAAGGCTATTAGGCTGCTAAGGGAGCACGTGGCTAGGCATATGAAGGCTAAGGAGGTGAAGCTCTCACAGGAGGTTAACGAGGCCATATGGAGTAGGGGGGCTCAGAAGCCACCGAGGAGGTTAGCGGTTAAGGCAGTGAAGGACGAGGAAGGAGTAGTCTGGGTGCATCTTCAAGGAGCCGAGTAGAGTTTTATGACCGTGGAGACCGTGGATATCTATGGAAGCGCCTGTATAGGCGCTTTCTCCTTCGCCAATCGATCCTTCGCGATACTCCCCGACGACGTGCCCCATAAGCTGGATAGGGTCTTCGAGGAATGCCTTGGAGTTAAGGTGATACGCACCAAGATAGCTGGGTCGCCGCTCATAGGGATACTCGTGGCCGGCAACTCCAAGGGCATTGTGCTCCCCCGTACGGTCTTACCTGAGGAGTACGAGGTCTTAAAAAGGGAGGTTGGAGACCTAAACGTCGAGGTCCTTGACAGTAAACGCACCGCTTTAGGAAACCTGGTCCTAGCTAACGACAGAGCCGCGCTAATCCACCCTGACTTGACCGATGAGGAGGCTAAGAGGATCTCTGATGTCCTGGGCGTCGAGGTCGTTCGAGGCTCCATTGCCGGGGTACCCTTTGTGGGCGCCGCGGCTATAATCAATAACAGAGGCCTGTTGACCCACCCGCTGGCGGGCGATGATGAGCTTAGGTGGCTTGAGGGGTTCTTTAAGGTTAAGGCTGAGGGCGGCACGATTAATCACGGCTTCCCGCTTCTAAGGGTTGGAGCAGTGGTAAACGACCACGGCGCTGTCGTAGGCTCCCTGACCACAGGCATAGAGGTGGCCAAGATAGAGATGGTCCTGTTAAGGTCTTGAGGAGCGCTACTGTTATCTCGCACTCCCCCCTCTCACGTTGAGGGGGCCCAAGGTGGAGGTGAAGACGTACCTAGTGGAGGGTAAGATGAGGCTGAGCGATGAATGGAGGAAGTTTAGAGTTTACGTGAGAGGGGTTAAGGAAGAGGACGTGAAGGAGAAGGTGTACTCAGACCTTGGAGGAAGGCACAAGCTGAAGCGCGGGAACATTAAGATAGAGCGTATAGAGGAGGTTAAGGAAGAGGTCGAAGCTCAGCCGGCAGGATGAAATAGATAAAGGGCTAGCACGTAAAACTTAACGCCTAGGAGGGAGGAGCTTCGTTGTCGAAGAAGGCTCCCGCCGAGGAGGACCTCCAAAGCTTAGTCGTGGAGTACCGGGTGCTACAAGACTTAAGCGTAGACTTACAGCAGAGAGCTAACATGATAGCTGCCTTCATAAGTGAGCTACAGGCGGCCATTAACACCGTGGAGGAGGTAAGTAGGGCTGGAGACGGAGCCGAGGTGCTCATACCTATCGGCGGCGCCTCCTACATTAAGGCTAAGCTTGCTAGTCAAGGAAAAGTGGTTGTCGGTCTCGGAGCGGGGATAGCCGTGGAGAAGGAGCTGGAGGAGGCACGTAAGTACCTAGAGGAGAGGGTAGGCGAACTCCAACAGGCCTTAAACTCAGTGCAGCGCCAGTTAATGAACGTAGCCGCTAGGATGACGCAGCTCGAACCGAAGATAAGGGCAGCCTTAGAGACAGCTAGGTCGACTCAGAGCAGTGGTGGATAAATGTTTGAGAGGTTAAGGAGAGGCCTACAATCATTTATCGAGAGCGTGAAGACTAAACAGCTAACCGAGGAGGACCTAGAAGGGCCGCTCAATGAGCTAGAGCTATCACTGCTTGAAAGCGACGTAGCGCTCCCCGTAGCTGAGGAGGTTGTTAGAAGGGTAAAGGAGGCGTTAGTGGGAAGAAGGGTCAAGAGGCTTGGAGGCGTAGAGGAGCTGGCTAAGGAGGCTGTGAGGGAGGCGTTAACGAGGATACTGGAGGATGTCGAGCGCGTAGACTTCCTTGGTAAGGCCAGCGAGGCCAAGAGTAGCGGGGAAGTGTTTAAGGTTGTATTAGTGGGACCTAATGGACACGGCAAGACGTTGACGGCAGCTAAGCTAGCTAGGCTTCTCCTTAAGCACGGGTACACCTGCGTGTTCGCGTGTAGCGATACCTTCAGGGCTGGGGCTGAAGAACAGCTTGAAGAGCACGCTAGGAGGCTCGGGGTAAGAGTGATTAAGCATCGTTACGGCTCGGACCCCGCCGCCGTGGCCTACGACGCGGTTACACACGCTAGAGCTAAAGGCATAAGCTCGGTGATAGTGGATACGGCGGGAAGACTTCAGACGGATAAATCGCTCATGGACGAGATGAGGAAGATAGTAAGGGTAGTACAGCCCCAGCTAGTCATATTCGTGGGGGACGCCCTCACCGGCAACGACGCCCTCGACCAGGCTGAGAAGTTCAACGAGGCCGTGGGGATAGATGGAAGCATCTTAACTAAGCTTGACGCCGACGCTAAGGGAGGAGCCGCCATATCCATCGCTTACGCTACGCGTAAACCGATACTCTTCTTAGGGGTGGGGCAAGGCTACGACGACCTTATACCCTTTAACCCTAACTGGCTGATAAGTAAAATACTTCCCTAACGGTGGGAGAGCCTATGAGGGGCTCGTTTAAGGGAAGAGACTTCCTAACGCTTCAAGACTACACGACCGAGGAGCTACTATCGCTGCTTCAGCTATCAATGGAACTTAAAAGGGACCCCTATAAGCTTGGTAAGCCCCTTCAAGGTAAACACGTAGCCTTAATCTTCGAGAAACCATCGACGAGGACCAGAGTATCGTTGGAAGTAGCAGTTAGCCAGCTTGGAGGGAAAACCATCTACCTGTCGTCAACTGAAATGCAGCTTGCTAGGGGGGAAACTATAGCCGACACCGCTAGGGTCATGGATCGCTACGTAGATGCAGTAGCTGCGAGAGTGCGTAGCCACCAATGGCTGGTGGACTACGCTAAGTACTCAACGAAGCCCGTAATCAACGCCTTAAGCGACCTATACCACCCTATGCAAGCCCTAGCCGACTTAATGACTATATGGGAGGAGCTCGGTAGATTGCAGGGTGTCAAGGTAGCTTACGTCGGAGATGGTGGAGCTAACACGTGTCATAGCCTGCTCATAGCCTGCTCTAAGCTAGGCTTAGATATGACCGTGGCCTGCCCCCCTGAATATTCACCTAAGCCCGAGGTACTTAGCTCAGCAATGCAGAACGCTTCGATAAGCGGGTCGAGGATAGCCGTGGTCTCCGACCCTGTAGAGGCCGTTAAGGGTGCAGACGTGATCTACACGGACGTCTTTGTTAGCATGGGGAAGGAGGATGAAGCGCTAGCTAGGAGAGCTGCGTTCATGCCCAGGTACCAAGTTAACAAGGAATTGCTTAGCCTAGCTAAAGACAGCTACATCTTCATGCATTGCCTGCCAGCCCATAGAGGAGAAGAAGTCACCGACGAAGTGATAGACGATGAAGTCCACTCAGCGGTGTGGGTTCAAGCCGAGAATAGGCTCCACACAGCTAAGGCTATCTTATCCCTCCTACTATAGGTGGAGAAGTAGTGGGCTTAAAGCTAATAGTTACGTCCGTTAAGGATAAAGCCAGCCTCAAGATGAAGGAGGCCCTATTAAAACTCGTCGACTTTAAGGACAGCGGCGATAAATTCGACGAACATCCTATACTCGTAGCTGACGAGTTAGCCCTAGTCACTATTAAGGAGGAGCTCATCTACGCAGACCACGTGGACGGACTTCTAGGAGCCGACTTAGCCATCTTTGCCTCTAGACACGAATCTACCTCTAAGCTCCCCTCACTACTGGTACACGTCCCAGGCAACTGGACATCTAGAGCCGACGCTGGAGGTAGGCCTAGGACGCTATGTAGGGCTAAAGCCAGCTCCCTAAAAGAAGCCCTTATAGAGCTGGAGAGAATGCGCCGAGAACTAGGCTTAGAGGGGTGGCTTTGTGGAGTCGAGGCCACACACCACGGCCCATTCCTAGAGAGGACACCTGCCCTCTTCGTAGAGGTTGGTAGTAGTGAAGCTGAGTGGCTTAATGAAAAGGCCGCTGAGGCCGCGGCTAGAGCTATAATCAAAGCTGCCTCCTCAAATTCAAGGTATAAGTCGCTGATCGGCTTAGGAGGACCGCACTACGCGCCTAAGTTCACAAAGCTACTGTTGGAAACACCTTGGGCTGTCAGCTACATAGCCCCCAAGTACGTGCTTGAAGAGCTGGACGCTGAGCTGATCATGCAGGCGGTGGTTAAAAGCGAGGAGGTTATCGAGGGGGCCGTGCTCGACTGGAAAGGCATACGCGGAGACCTTAGACCCAAGCTTCTCGAGGAGCTACGTAAGCTAAACATAAAGGCTTGGAGGGACGAGGAGTTACTTAGATAACGGGAGAGGTTTAAGTTCCAGCTATAAAATATATAGCTGGGCTTACTAGCTGCGTGGTTAGCTTTAAGGGCTGAGGTTAATGAGGCTTTATGAGTTCCTAGAGGACGTCAAAAGAGTATTAAAGGTGGTGAGGAAGCCTTCAAGAGAGGAGTACTGGGTACTCTTAAGGGTGTGCGTCTTAGGCATAACCATAATAGGGGTGTACGGCTTCATAATACTATACTTGGCAACCGTCATAACCGCCACGATGGGCTTCTAGGTGGTCGCTTTGGCCTCACGCCTAGGAGAGTTCCTCTACCTAGTTAGGACGACCGTGGGCCAGGAAAGGAATGTCATGTTCATAGCCGAGGGTAGGATAGAGCGTGAAGGCATACCCGTGAGAGCTCTGGTCTGCGTAGATACCTTAAGGGGGTACGTATTAGCTGAGGCCGACGCGCCGCACTACGTGGAGAGGGCGTTCGCCAACATCAAGCACGTGAAGGGCGTATCGCTAAGGAAGGTAAGCCTAGCCGAGATAGAGAGCTTCCTAGTGCCTAAACCTGCCATCGAGGGAATCGACGTAAACGACATAGTGGAGATCGTAGGGGGGCCCTTCCGTGGAATGAAGGGAAGGATAGTGAGAGTGGATAAAAGTAAAGAGGAGGTTACTCTGGAGCTGCTGGAGGCGCCCTACGCCTTGCCCATAACGGTGCACGCAGACTACGTTAGGCTAAGCGAGAAAGCCTCGAGAAGGGTGGGTTGACATGGGGACCAAGAAGGCCTTTAAGTTCATAATCGACGGCGGGAAGGCCACGGCCGGCCCGCCTATAGGGCCAGCCTTAGGGCCACTAGGCTTAAACTTGATGGCTGTAGTCAACGCCATAAACGAGGCGACGAAGGAGTTCGCTGGGATGAGAGTTCCAGTTGAGGTCGAGGTCGACGTTGACGAGAAGACCTTCCAGGTTAAGGTTGGCGTCCCCACGACGACGGCCCTAATAGCTAAGGAGCTTAAGTTAGAGAAGGGGTCTTCAAGGCCTAGGACTGAGAAAGTAGGAGATCTAACCATGGAGCAGGTGGTGAAGATAGCTAAGATAAAGAGGCCTTCGCTCTTAGCTAAAACCCTCAAGGGCGCCGTTAAGGAGGTACTGGGTACCTGCCTCAGCATGGGGGTCACGGTGGAGGGCAAGAGCCCTAAGGAGGTACAGAGGGAGATCGATCAAGGGCTATATGACCACTTACTTAAGGAGGAGTAAGCTATGAGCGTGGAGGCGGAGGCTCTTAGAGAGGCCATAGACGAAGCTAAGAGGATAGCCACCAAGAGGCGCTTTAAGCAGTCTGTAGAGCTCATAATAAGCTACAAGGACCTCTCAGTGAAGCAGCCCGAGGCTAGGATAAACGAGGCCATAGAGCTACCCCACGTGCCTGAGGATAAGAAGGCTAAGGTATGCGTGATAGCTGAGGGAGACCTAGCGATCAAGGCTAAGGGGGTGGCAGACGGGGTTATAGGTAAAGCCGAACTGAACGCGGCTCAAGGGGATAAGAAGTACGCGAGGAAGCTAGCCAAGGCCTACGACTTCTTCATAGCTCAGGCTGACCTGATGCCCCTAGTTGGCAGGGCCTTAGGCCCGATATTGGGGCCTAGAGGTAAAATGCCAGTACCCATACCTGCCACCGCTGACCCAGTACCCCTTATAAAGAAGCTTCAAAGCTCCGTGAGGGTTAGGATTAAGGATAACCCTGTAGTGCAGTGCGCCATAGGCACCGAGGACATGCCAACCGAGGAGCTCGTAGATAATGCTAAGGCGGTGATGGAGGGCGTAGAATATAAGTTGAAAGCCCCGCACCGTATAGGGAAGGTCTACGTTAAGCTGACCATGAGCCCCGCCGTCCAAGTTAAGCTAGCTGTGAGGAGGAGGCAGCGTTGACCTTAAAGAAAGCCTTAAGGTTAAAGATCTCGCCAAGGGAGCGCAAAGCAGCCATAATAAAGAGCCTAGTAGACCTACTGGAGAGGTATAAAGTCGTAGCTATAGCCGATATCTCAGGCCTTAGAGCAAACCAGTTCCAGAAGCTTAGAGCTAAACTGAGAGGGTTGGCGGAGGTTAAGGTGGCTAAGAACACGTTAATGAGGAAAGCTATGGAGTCTCTCTATGAGAAAAAGCCTGGCCTTGAAAAGCTCGCCCCCCACTTAACAGGTTCTAACGCCTTCATCTTCACCAATGAAAACGTGTTTGCACTATACATGTTGCTGGAGAAGAATAAGGTTACAGCTAAAGCTAGGCCTGGAGATAGGGCCTCCAAGGACGTAATAGTTCCGGCTGGCAATACAGGGATACCTCCAGGCCCCATTCTAAGCGTGTTCAAGATGTTAAAGATACCCACGAGGATCGAGGAAGGCTCCATATACGTATCCAAGGACACCTTGATCTTGAAGCAGGGCGACATCATATCAAGAGAGGCGGCTGATTTACTAGCTAAACTGGGAATAGAGCCCATAGAGGTGGGCTTAAAGATAAAGGTGGCCTACGAGGACGGCGCCATATTAACCAGGGAGGACTTAACGCTGGACCTGGAGAAGTATAAGAAGGAGTTGGCTGAGGCCCACATCAACGCTCTATGCCTAAGCCTCGCCGTAGCCTACCCGGTGCCAGAAGGCATGAACCTGTTGATAGCTAAAGCATACAGCGAGGCGAGGAATCTAGCGGTTAACGCGGCTGTACCCATCAAGGAGTCGGTTGAACTACTAATACAGAAGGCAGTCGCTGAGGCGAAGACCCTCGAGACCTTGATTTCACCCAAGCTTAGCGCGGGATAAGCTGATAGACCACCATAAACTTTTATAGGAGGCTCGACCCCCTACAGTCGATACAGCCTCTTGGAGAGGGTTGGTAATGGAGTACGTGTATGCAGCTCTCCTGCTTCACCACGCGGGTAAGGACATAACCGAGGAGGGAGTTAAGAACATCTTAAAGTCCGTGGGAGTCGAGGTAGACGAGGTCAGGGTTAAGGCATTAGTGGCGGCCTTAAAGGAAGTCAACATTGACGAGGCCATTAAGTCAGCAGCGCTTCCAGTGGCTGCTCCAGCGGCTGCTGTAGCCCCCGCTACTGCTCCAGCTACGCAGCCATCAGGTGCTCCAGCAGCCGCCGCTGAGGAAAAGAAGGAAGAGGAAAAGAAGGAAGAGGTCTCAGAGGAGACCTTAGCTGAAGGGTTAAGCGCGCTCTTCGGTTAACTTAGCGGTGAAGTCATAGCATGGTGCGCCGGGAAGAGGACTATAGGCTGAAGTTTTTCCTAGAGAATGGCTTCGTTAGAAGGAAATGCACTAAGTGCGGGGTTTACTTTTGGACCCTAGACCCTAATAGGGATAACTGTGGCGACTCCCCCTGCATGCCATACCGCTTCATAGGCTCCTCTCCCTTTAAAAGACCGTATTCTTTATCAGAAATGCGCGAGACCTTCCTAAAGTTCTTCGAGAAGCAGGGACATACGATAATCCAACCATACCCTGTCGTAGCTAGGTGGAGGGAAGATTTATATCTGACCATAGCTAGCATAGCCCTGTTCCAGCCTTTCGTCACTGAGGGCATAGTACCCCCACCGGCGAACCCACTCGTAGTATCCCAACCATGTATTAGGCTAGTGGACATAGACCGGGTGGGGGCTACAGCTGGCAGGCACCTAACGATCTTTGAGATGGGCGGGGCACATGCCTTCAACTATGAGGGAGACTTCAAGTACTGGAAGGATCGGACCGTTGAGCTATGCCACCTCTTCTTAACTGAGGAGCTTGGACTTAAGCCGGAGCTTGTAACCTACAAGGAAGATTTCTGGGAAGGTGGAGGCAACGCAGGACCCGATGTGGAAGCTTGCGTTGAAGGGCTGGAGCTGGCTACCTTAGTGTTCATGACTTACAAGGTGGTGGATGGAAAGTACCTGGAAATGCCCATTAAGGTAGTCGACACAGGGTACGGCATTGAACGCTTCACGTGGGCGTCTACGGGACACCCAACAGCCTTCCACTCAATCTATGGCGCTCTGCTGGACAGGTTCATGGAGGCGCTGGGCGTCAAGGACCGCGTCGACTGGAGCTTAGTGTCCTTAGCTGTCAAGGAGCTGTCAAACCTACCCGTCGAGGAGAGCTTAACTTCCGAGGCTAAAGCGAAGGTCGCCTCGAAGCTTGGAGTCGACGGACCGAGCCTTGAGGCTATGCTTAAGGATGTGGAGAGGGCATGCGCCCTCCTAGATCATACTAAGTGCCTGGCGTTCATGTTGGCCGACGGCATAGTGCCCTCCAACACAGGTGAAGGTTACTTAGCTAGGCTCGTGCTACGAAGAGCTATGAGGCTTCTAAAGGCGCTTAAAGCAGACGTTAGGTTAAGCGATCTCGTAGCGTGGCAGCTAGATTACTGGTCCAGGGATTACCCTAGGCTCAAGGAGAGAGCCGGCATAGTCTTGGAGGAGGTCGACCTCGAGGAGAGGCGCTACGAGGATACGTTGACAAGGGGGAGGAGGCTTGTTGAGCGTAGACTTAAGGATCTAGCTGCGCAGGGAGTTAAAGTCCTATTAGAGCTATACGACTCCCATGGCATCCCACCCGAGCTAGTTAGTGAGGTGGCCAAGGAAAGAGGCGTTAAGGTAGAGGTGCCCAGCGACTTCTACGCCATGGTAGCTAAGCTGCATGAAAAGCCCCAGGTAAAGATGGAAGAGATTAAGATCCAGCCCTCTTTAATTGAGGGGCTGCCCCCCACAAGGCTGCTCTTCTATGAAAACCAGTACTTGATGAGGTTTAAGGCCAAGGTGCTTAAATCGCTCGGAGGCTGGGTTGTGCTCGACTCTACGTGCTTCTACCCTGAAGGTGGAGGCCAGCCTTCTGATCAAGGAGTCCTACACTTCGAGGGCAAGAAGGTCAGGGTGCTCGAAGTCATCAAGGAAGGAAACGTAGTGTTACATAGAGTAGATGGCGAGGTACCTGAGGGAGTCGAGGTAGAGGGCTTAGTGGATGAGGAGCGTAGGCTTAGCTTAATGAGACAGCACACTGCCACCCACATTATAGTGGGCGCCGCTAGGCAACTGCTAGGAGACCATGTATGGCAAGCGGGGGCCCAGAAGGGAGTTGATAAGAGCCGCATCGACTTAACCTTTCACCGCAGGATGACGGAGGACGAGGTAAAGAGTATTGAGCGGCTAGCCAACGAGGTCGTCATGAGGTCGCTCCCAGTGAAGACAGAATTCATGAAGAGGGAGGAGGCTGAGGCCATTTATGGATTAGCGCTATATCAAGGAGGCGTAGTACCGGGTAGATACATAAGGGTGGTTGATATAGCGGGATGGAACGCTCAAGCGTGCGGAGGTACCCACGTCTCATCAACGAGCGAGGTAGGCCCCATAAAGATAATTAGGGCTTATAGAATACAGGATGGCGTTGAAAGGCTAGAGTTCACCGCCGGGTTAAAGGCGCTTGAGTATATTCAACACGTCGAAGGACAGCTACAGAAGACCGCTGAGATTCTCCAGGTGCCCCAAGATAAAGTAGTTGAAGCAGCTGAGCGCGCTAAGTCAGAGCTTAAATCTACGAAGAAAGCCCTTGAGAAGCTTAGATCCAAGCTAGCCACATACATGGCCTCCTCGCTCCTACAAGCCGCTGAAAACCTAGATAACCTGGTATATGCTACTTATATAGGTGAAGAGGAGGAACCTGAAGATTTAATAAAGGTGGGCGAGGAGATAATCAAAAGACAACCTGCTGCCGTGGTGCTTCTAATAACCGGCGTCGATAAGGCGAAGGTAGTAGTGATGGCTGGGCCTAAAGCCATAGAGCTAGGGGTACACGCAGGCAAGCTTGCATCTATAGCCTCAGAGGTCCTTGGAGGTAAAGGTGGAGGAAAGGAGGGGTTAGGGCAAGGCGGTGGACCGTACCTAGGTAAGGTGGAAGAAGCCAAGCTTAAGGTGAGAGAAGCCATCTTGTCGTCACTAAGAGTTTAAAGCTCACCCCCCAGCTAGAAGGAAGAAGGGGCCCGTAGCGCAGCACGGATAGAAGGATAACCCCGGACAGCGCGGCGGCCTTCTAAGCCGTCGGTCGCGGGTTCAAGTCCCGCCGGGCCCGCTCCTACGTTCTACTACCTCCTCTGCGCGGATGTCCTCGCTATGGAGGGATCTCGCTAAGCCCTGTTAGACTAAGGACGCTAAGCTACTTCTTAGTTAACTTTGATTGACCATATGTTCCCATCCTTTAATCTCTAAGGCCCCTCGGCTTTTCAGCGTTATCTTGATGTCAGGGATCGCTGTTCCGATTTTGAAAAGTTTACCCCCTACCTCCGTTATAGCCTTCTCAGCTAAGCTCCACTTCTCGGGAGGTATGGTTAACACTAACTCGAACTCCTCGCCTCCATAAAGAGCTAGATCTAAGGGGTCTAGGCCAAACTCTCGGGCAAATTCTACGGCCTCGTTGGAGATAGGTACCCAGTCTATGTTGAAGCCTACATGGCTTGCTCTGGAGAGCTCGCTTAAGCTAATGGCTAGCCCATCGCTGGAGTCTATAGAGGACGAGGCTACCCCGAAGCGAGCAAGCGCTAAGCCTTCCTTTAATCTCGCCTTAGGCTTCGTTAGAGCCTCCCATAACTTCCTCCTTAAGTCCTCGCTGCTTGGCTTAAGACCCCTCTTATACATGGTTAGGGCGGCTGCTGCAGAGCCAAAGGGTCCAGTGACCGCTAAGATATCGCCTGGTTTAGCCCCGCCCCTAGCTACGGGGGAGGTTACGGCCAGCCCTAAGGCCATCACGTCCACCGTTATTGAAGGGGCTTCGTTGGTATCGCCCCCCACCACGTAACTACCATACTCCCTCGCTCCGTCATTGACCCCTTTCATTAACTCTAATACCTTCTCCACCTCTAGATCCCTTGGTAAGCCTAAGGAGGCCAGTACGGCTATTGGCTTAGCCCCCTTAGCCGCCAAGTCGCTAATACAGGATACGACAGCCTTCCTACCAGCTTCCCAGAAACTCATCCCCTCAGGTACGTCGGTGTCCCACACTAACATGTCGCATGAAAGGACCACTTTGACACCGTCAACCTCTAAGGCGGCGGCGTCGTCGCCATAAGGTAAGAGCACGTTCGGCTCTTTATCTAACACCTTGATTAGCTTCTCCACTAAGCTTCGTTCGCCGAGCTCACAGAGCTTCACTGCGCGGTGCACCTCAAAGCGTTAAACTTCATTAAAGGGAGCTTAAATATGAAGCGTAGCTGGGCGTCGACCGGAAGGTGTAAGTTAGGGTGAGGGTAGTCATAGTAGACGGCTATAGCGATGAGCCTTCAGGGCTGGGGGTCCCACCATACCTAGATGTCTATGCTAGGTATGTGGCCGGAGCCATATGGAGGCACGACCCCTATAGCCAAGTAGTGTACTTAACCATAGACTCGGTGAGGGATAATCTAGACCGTTTTTTAAAGGCGGCTTCACGCGCTCAGTTACTGATATTCATAGCTGGCGTCTGCGTGCCGGGTAAGTACCTTGGAGGAGAGCCCATTAAGCTTGAGGAGCTTAAACGCTTACCGTTAATGGTGGACGGGGCCATTAAGGTGCTGGGTGGGCCAGCTGCGAGGTTTGGGATTGGGATGGAGGGTGGAAGGGTAGCTAGGCTGCCGGATGAAGTTGAAGGAGCCTTTGACCTCGTAGTTAAGGGGGACTTAGAGGCGGTGGTTTCAGACCTAGTCGAGGAGGGGTTGAGCGTAGAGCATGTGGACCCTACGAGGAGGAGGAAGGGGTTCTATGAGATAAGGGACATGGCGGTGAGGGGGGCTAGGATTGTTAGACAGCATCCCTGTTATGGAAGGAACCTCATAGTCGAGCTTGAAACCTATAGGGGGTGCCCAAGGTTCGTAGTAGGTGGATGTTCCTTCTGCATAGAGCCCCTCTATGGGGCCCCAGAGTTTAGGGAGGTTGAAGATATAGTTGAGGAAGTTAAGGCTCTATACGCCGAGGGCGTCGATAGGCTTAGGCTAGGTAGACAACCGGATTTGCTGTGCTATCAAGCTGAAGGTGTAGGGGATCTTGAGTACCCTAAGCCTAGCCCAGAAGCCTTAGAGAGGTTGTTTAGAGGTATTAGGTCCTCGGCTCCTTTACTAAAGACCCTACACATCGATAACGTGAACCCAGGGACCATAGCTAACCACCCAGAGGAGGCTGAAGAGGCACTTAAGGTGATAGTTAAGTACCATACACCGGGCGACGTAGCAGCTATGGGGGTGGAGAGCGTAGACCCTAAAGTAGTGAAGCGCAATAATTTGAAGGTTGAGGCTGAGGAGGCACTTAAAGCCATAGAGTTGGTCAATAGGGTTGGGGGACTACGAGGCTACAATGGACTTCCACACCTTCTCCCTGGGGTGAACTTTGTCTACGGCTTGCTTGGCGAAACTAAGGAGACTTACGAGGTCAACTTAGAGTTTATGAAGGAGGTCCTACGTAGGGGTTTGCTCGTGAGGAGGATTAATCTAAGACAAGTTATGCCTTTCCCTGGCACTAGGATGTGGGAGGTGGGTAGTTCAATCATTAGGAGGCATAAAGCGGTCTTTAAGGCGCATAAGACCAAGATGAGGGCTGAAGTGGACCAGCCCATGTTAAGGAGACTTCTCCCACACTGGACCATTCTACGCGACGCTTATGTCGAAAGCTACGGTAAGGGCTTAACCTACGCTAGACAGCCAGGTTCATACCCGGTACTGCTATGTTGCAGATCGAAGCTTAGGTTGGGGGAATATAGAGATTTCTTCGTCGTAGACCACGGACATCGCTCAGTTACCGTGGCCCCATATCCGCTGGACCTTAACCGCGCAGAGCGTAGACTACTTGAAAGCCTACCTGGAGTTGGGAAGCGCAGAGCCGCTAGGTTGATGGTTAATAGGCCGCTAAACAACTTAGAGGACCTACGCCTGATATTAGAGGAGGACTTAGCCTCCGCCTTGGTTAAGGTCTCAACCATAGCTTGAGAGTTGATGGAAAGTTTTTAAGCGGCTAGAGGGTAAGTCGCGGTAACATGTCTGAGGAGAGGACACCTTGGAGATACTTCATCGAGCATCAAACACCTCACACCTCCGTTATACATGAAATAAAGAGGATCGTGTATAGCGGCAGGACGAGGTATCAACAGGTGGACGTAATTGAGACCCACGATTTTGGGCTATGCTTGATCCTAGATGGAAAGATGCAATCAACCATGGCTGACGAGTGGATATACCATGAAGCGCTCGTCCACCCAGCGATGATCACCCACCCGCGTCCGAGCAAGGTAGCCATCATAGGCGGAGGCGAGGGGGCTACCGCCAGAGAGGTGTTAAGGCATAGGTGCGTTGAGAGGACGGTGATGGTGGACCTAGACGAGGAAGTGGTAAAGATTTCGTTAAGGTACTTAAATAAGATGGGGGGTAAGGCGCTTAAAGACCCTAGGCTGACTTTAATCTACGGTGATGGGAGGAAGTTTATAGAGGGGACGAATGACGTCTTCGACGTGATAGTAGTGGACGTAACGGACCCTCTAAGCGGAGGACCCTCATACCTACTATACACCAAGGAGTTCTATAAGGAGGTCTACCGTAAACTGAGCGACGAGGGAGTAATGGTCACCCAAGCGACCTCCACCTTCTATAGCTTAAACTGCTTCGCCGCGATATACAGGACCATCGCCTCGATCTTCCCCATAGCTAGGCCTTATCACGCCTGGGTGCCTTCCTTCAACGCCATGTGGGGGTTTGTAATAGGATCTAAACATCACGATCCATTGAAGATAGGAGCCAAATCGATAGCTAACAGATTGAAGGAACGTGACGTTAGAGGCTTAAAGTTCTACTCGCCTAAGCTACATAGAAGCCTCTTCGTCTTACCTAAATACCTCGAGAAAGCGTTGAAGGCAGAGAAGAGGATAATAAGTGACGATCAACCTGTCTTCATGCCTGCCTAGCACGATTTTATCCTTAAATTCAAAGTAGAGCCGATAGTTCAACTCGGTAGTGCAACAGCTATCTTACGGATGTGGCATGGAGTGGGGCAAGTTTTTAAGAACCCCCTTCATGTTATCGTAAATGGCCCCGGTCGCCCAGCCAGGTAGGGCAGCGGCCTCGTAAGCCGTCGGTCCCGGGTTCAAAATAGGTGGGCTTGAGCCCACCTATGAGAATCCCGGCCGGGGCTTCATGTTTATTCACTGCTCATTCTATACGTAAATCAATTGATGTGCTCCATCAATCCCGAGACTAAAGGAGCATATTTAGCAAGTGATTGGGTTAAATGTTCTTAGTTCTATTTTTTAAACAATTATTTATTATTTTAAAACAGAAAAGCTTTTTTCTTGGGCCCGGTCGAAGCCGTGGAGGCTTATTATTGGAAAGAGGTCCAACAGGTATTGAAGGACTTGATGAATTACTAGAAGGTGGGCTCCCTAAAGAAAAGATCATCTCGAAGGAGGAAAAGTTAATATAGAAGCGCGATAACGTGGGGCTCTGCCCACGCTCACAGCCTCGCCTAGTGAGGTGAGGTTGATGAGCGGGGTTGTCATAAAGGAAGTTGAGAGGAAACCTGCCGAGAGAGGTCTCGGCCTCCATAGCCATATAACCGGGCTTGGCCTTGACGAAAAGCTCAAGGCGATACACATAGCTGATGGATTAGTTGGACAAGAGGAGGCTAGGGAAGCCGCTGGGATAATGGTTGAGTTAATTAAGAGAGGCAAGAGGCCTGGACATGGCTTATTGCTCGTAGGTCCTCCTGGAACAGGAAAGACGGCGATAGCCGTAGGGATGGCCAGGGAGCTAGGCAGAGACGTACCCTTCGTCTCGATGTCAGGCAGCGAGATCTACGGCACTACCATCAGGAAGACCGAGTTCCTGACGCAGGCTATGAGGAGGGCCATCGGTTTAAGGTTATTCGAGCAGCGAGAGGTGTACGAGGGAGAAGTGGTGGCGCTTGAAATAGACAGAGCACCCCACCCATACAACCCCTACGTGCAGGTGGCCTTAGGCGCCCTGCTAACGTTGAGGACTAAGAGGGAGGACAAAACCATAGAGGTTGGCGAGCGTGTAGCTAACCAGCTTTTAAGGCTCAACGTGAGGCAGGGAGATATCATAGAGATAGACGCTGAAACAGGGAGAGTGGTTAAACTTGGAAGGAGCAAGGAGGCTGAGAGTAAGTGGAAGGGCGAATATAGAGTCGGCAGGCTGGTGGAGAGACCCGACGGCCCTGTACGTAAGACCAAGAAGACCACCCATACATTATCGCTACACGACATAGATATGGCTAACTTGAGGGTAAGCAGAGCCTTGCTCTTTAGAGAGGAGGAGGTCACCGACGAGATAAGGGCTAAGGTGGACGAGGAGGTGGACAGGTTAATCAAGGAGAAGAGAGCACAGCTCGTACCAGGGGTCCTCTTCATAGACGAGGCACACATGTTGGACATAGAGGCGTTCTCCTTCCTCAACAGGGCGCTTGAACAGGAATTTGCCCCGCTAGTCGTGTTAGCGACTAACAGGGCAGTCACTAAGATTAGAGGGACGGACCTAGCAGCCCCCCACGGCATACCCATCGACATGCTCGATAGGCTCCTCATAGCTAGGACCACGATACCTCCAAGAGAGGACATTAGGAAGATACTGGAGATTAAGGCCTCAGCCGACGGCATAGACCTGGATGAAGCTGCCCTCGAGCTGTTGACAGATCTAGGCGTAAAGCATACTTTAAGGTACGCCGCACAGCTACTCCAGCCCTCTAAGGTGATAGCTGAGGCCATGGGTAGCAGTGTAGTTAAGACAGAGCACGTTGAGCGAGCCAGGAGCGTCTACATGGACGTGAGGGACTCCATCAAGTACCTGGAGGATGAGCTAAGCAAGGATCCCGTGTTCTCCCAGTTCCTAAAGTAGAGGTGAAAAGTATGGCGGTGGTTAGCGAAAGGTCCTTAATGCTTATTGGCGCACAGATAAAGGCTGGAGGAGGCGATATGCGAGAAGCCCGCTTCGTAGGAGGCATCCTGTGCGGTGGGTACGGTAAACGGCTTAAACCTTTAACGGATACCGTACCTAAGTCTTTAATTGAAATAAAGGAAGGATACACGGTGCTTGAGCACCAGTTGCTCAAGCTAAAGTACGCTGGGGTTAGCAAGGTGTACTTACTGACAGGATACCTACATGAAAAGATAGAGGAGAAATTTGGAGCTGAGTGGCGGGGAGTTAAGATTGAGTACTTAATCGAAGACAAGCCTAGGGGCACCCTCTATGCAATTAACAACCTACTTAGCGCGATGAAGGAGGGCGAAGTGGCCGTTGTGATGAACGGTGACATCGTTAGCGATGTAAACGTAAGGGAGATGCTCAGAAGCTGGGTTGAGGGTACAGTGTCGATGTTTATCACCCCCCTAACCTCGCCCTACGGTATCGTCGAGGCTTCGCCTGACGGTAGGATAAGCTCCTTCATAGAGAAGCCTAAGCTACCATACTACATCAACGGAGGGATATACATCATACCTAAGGACCTAGAGAGCTACTTTAAAGCCTACAGCGAGGGCGACGTAGAGAAGCTAGTGTTTCCCAAACTAGCTAAGGCAGGCCTTTTAAAGTACTATAGGGAGGACGACGTATATTGGCAATCAATAGACTCCTTAAAGGACCTAGAGAGCGTAAGAGATGAGTATAGAAATAGGAACGACGCTCCTTGGGGTTACGAGAGGACGTTAGTACTCAACGAGCACTTTATGGCCAAGACCGTGTATGTAATGAAGGGTTACTCAACACCCCTACACATGCACCGAGAGAAGGACGAAACCATACATGTCGTTAAGGGGGAGGGTATAGTATCCCTAAACGGTGAGAACCTCTACGTTAAGAGCAACGACATTATCAGGGTTAAGCCGGGCACAAAGCACGCAGTGATGGCCCTAGAAAACTTGTTGGTAAACGAGTACTCAACACCTCATCCCGAGGACCTCGTAGTGCTAGAGGGACAGTACTAAACGAGAAGAGGTATAGAAGCTACTCTTAACACCCTTTTAGCGGCCTCCTCATCCCCCACTAACTTACTTATAGCCTCGAGCAACTCTTCAGGGTCGTTAAGCGAGCCGTCCAACTCAACCCCCTCATATTTGAGATAGAGAGAAATAGCTACCCATGTATACTTGCCGTAGGCTTTACAGAAGCGCTTCTCCAGTAGCTCCTTTATCATCCTAGTGCTCATCTTCCATCACGAAAGCCTGATCTTAGGCCTGTTAGCTTCTAAAACGAGTTTATGCTCCTTAGTGTCGACACCGCTCATCCATGCCTTAATAACTCTAAGCGACCTCCTAAGAGATCCTTCATCAAACGCTTTAAGCTTCATGGCTATGACGTTATCCACCATGACGTCCAAGTACTTCGTCCTATTCGGATCCTCATAATCCTCCGACATTAAGAAGATCGAGGTTATGTTCTGCGTCTTATAAAAGTTAACAATTTCTTCAATGAGGTCTATGAATACTTCCTCCCCTAAGTATCGTTTTAACGTCGATAATCCATCCACAATGACCACGTCTTTACCTCTTCCCTTAACCACGTGCGTTCTGTGTAGGTGCTCCCTAATGTCGCAGGGAGCCAGTTCGTGGAGAGGGACGTATACCATCTTTAGGCCCATGTTTATTAGCTGTGGCACATCGTAGCCCATGCATTTTAGCGCATATTTTAGTTGATCCACAGGCTTCTCGAATGTGACAAAGAGCGTACTTTCTCCCTTAAGAGTAGCCTCCGCGGCTAAGTGAAGACCTAGCATAGTTTTCCCTACGCCAGAGGGTCCTAACACTAACGTACTTAGTCCTCGAACAAGCCCACCTCCGAGTATGTTATCTAAGCCTTCTATCCCTGTGCTTAATCTATTACTAGCATCTATCTTGACCTCCTTTAAGTTTATAGGCGGGTGTAATTTGAAACCCTCGCCAGGAATTATGCTATACTCGTAGACTAAATTGTTTAGCGGAGCTCCTCTCATCTTAACTATCTCCATAAATCTACGTGGAGCGCCCCGTTCACCATACTTCAACCTTAGTAGGATGACAGCATCCACTATGAACTCCTCCACTCCATAACCAACCTTCGTCTCACCGAAGGGTAGGTCGGCGATAAGGATGGCGGTTATCCCTTTAGTCGCGACGAGGTTCATCAACGCGTTATGTAGCATGCTCCTAACCTCTATAGGGGATTCGAGGCATATCATGGGCGTTATGGAGTCGATCACTAGCCTCTTTGCCTTTAAAGAGTTGCTAGCCTCAAGCATTTCAGTTACAATTTCCCCTAACACCTCCTTATCGACGACCGTGGGCATGGCTATAAACTTGAATTTGCCCTGCCTCTCTAGAGAGGTAAAATCCATGCCTAACTTCATCATGTACTTATAGAACTTGTTCTTAGACTCGGCGAAGCTAATGTAAACCCCAGGTTCATCGTATGTCACGGCTCCCTCGTAGAGGAACCTAGCTGAGAAGGTGGTCTTACCAGTCCCTGGGTTACCAGCTAAGAGGACTAGGGTACCTCTAATGAAACCACCACCTGTAATCTCATCGAACCCTGGGACCCCTGTTGGGCAACGTTCAATCAGGGCCTCTTGAGTACCCCGAACTGGGACAATCATACCACTCTAGTTAGATACCAGTAGATACCTGAATATAACTTTTTCGATACTTTTTAATGGAAAATTAGCTGAGGGGTATTACTTATAGTTCCCAGTAGTACTTGATCCTATCGGAGCCTTTAATCTGCGCTCTAGCCAACATAGCTGGGTCAACGTCGTTCCATTCAACCTCCTCCTCAAATACCTTAAGATCCTTTAGTTCAACTCCAGCCTTCTGGGCTTCATACATTAAGTCCCTTATTATCCTCTCTATATCCTCCTTGGTTTTCGGCTTAAGCACAACCTCCCTAATGCATCCAAAAAGCATCCTAACATTGACTCGTCCTTTATCCCTAAGCAGAGCCACACCAGTGGCCCCATACCTATCAGCTATGGCCTGGATAAACGGAAAGTCCTCAATGCCTACGTTCCGGTCCCCCACCTCTATGTCAAATGATATACCGTAGATGTTCTCCTTAACTTTGAAGTTGCCAAGGTAGATACCTATCATGCCTTCGAAGTTAAAAAGCCTTCGGGTTAACCCTATTATTAATACTTCTTGACCTTCACTTATTAAGAAGCGTTTAGCCAGCTCCGAAGGAACTGTTATGATTAAGCTATTTCCGCTTCTCCGAATCGTACCATTGAAGCTAACACTATCCTCAACCCATGATGTCTCAGCCGTCTTAGGCATCCTAACCAATCTACATTCCCCAGTGAAGCCGTATATAGAAGGATTTAAAAAATTTTATCCAGCAGTATACTCTTAAGTCTTCTTAGTCAAAGCTTCCCCTAAAGCTGACCCCTCATCGATTAACCCCGCCCTAAGTAGTTTAGCTGTCCTAATATATAGGTTCTGTAGATCTTCTTCGAGTATAAGAGAAGCTATACGAAGGTCCCTGATACCAGCCTTTAGTAATAGGAGAAGTTTAAGGTCTGTTGCATCAGGCTCCTGTCTAGACCTAGACCTGGAGAGTCTACGTAGAATACCATATAGCGCGGATATTATGGTTGATGGACCCATCAAGCACAGCTTGATGTAGGAGTGCTGCCTCTCTGAGAACGGGTAGGTTATTGCTATAGATGAGACCCCCTTTATCTCTACAGGAGTCTTGATGAGCTTGACTTTAAGTATAGCTTCATTGGGGAAAAACACCGTGTGCTCGTCGGTCCTTAACGTCAATCTTCTATCAGTTAACACCACAAGCCCTCTGTACCAAGGACCCCTCTCCTCATCCACCCATAGAGAATAATAAAGGAAGGTCTTAATAAGCGCCTTTCCTTCAATCTCTAGCTTGGCGGGTCTTTCTTCTGTATTTCTGTAAAACATAGCTACTCTCGGTGCTCTCCTGGTAATATCCTGGTATATAAGCTATACGAATTAGAAGTATAGCTGGAGGCTAATCCTTAATCCACTAGATAGCGTTCTCATGACGTAAACTCGCTCGATGAAGTATGCACTCACGTAAGTCTTAGAAGACTAGCTTGTAGGACGCCCTTAAGCTTGCAACAAATGATGGAAAGATTCACCTGATTCTCGTTGCCTTACGGTGGAGAGTTTCAATAGTCTTTCGAAGAGAGTCAAGGGATCCTACTATTAGAGAGGCGTCAAGCAGTAGGTCTCCAGTATTCATGGCGCCTAGAGAAGCCGGCGGATTAGTTTCATGTGATACAAGCCGCACCGCTTCCTCATCGACGCTTGGCTCAGTAGGTTGTCCTGTGCTCACTTCTTCACGTACTTGACCACGAGACGAGCTTAATGTGGTCAACTTGTCGACCACCTCCTTAATACTCCCCTTTAACTCCTCGACGGAAGAGCTTAATGTTCTATAAAGTTCCTTAAGCTCCTCGATTGACGACTTGATTGAGTCCAAGGAGGCTGTGTAATTCACATTTAATGCTTCTTCTTTATTCTCTTCCTCGCGCTTTTGATCACGCCGGAACCTTAATCTCTTAAGTATAATGGCTGATAGTAGTAGGATGGCTGAAAGGGCGACGCCGATGGTAGGATGTAGGAGGTTCAAATCTATGTAGAGGCCTAGGATGGTGAGGGGTGGAGGACGTTGGGCGAAGATAAACATTGAGAGTATGGCTAGCCCCATACTAAGTAGAGCTAAAGCTATCGATAACCGTGAAGGAGCTGAAGCCTCCTCTCCGCGTTCCTGAGCCTCTACTTGTCCCCGTTCTTCAACCTCCTTCTTATCGTTTTCAGGGGGCAATGCTTTCCACCTCCGTCGTAAAGCGTGCAAATACGGAGAAGATCGAGGAGGCTGAGCCGTCGACGAGCCACATGATGACACCCGCTATCAGTAACAATACGCCTCCATAATAGGCCATTGAAGAGTGAGCTTCGCCCTCCACTAGATGTAAGGCCATGATGTTGCCAAAGGTTAGGATTAGAGTAACGGAGAGAAGGAAGATTAACATTAAGCTCTCCTCCACGTAGCCTATGAAGCTCACGTAGCTTGATACCAACCTTGCGAACTCGAAGAAGATGGACATTAACGCCTTCATTAAGGTCAACACTGAAATTAAAGTTGCCTGGAGGGGGAAGACGAGCCCCTTAAGGAAGCCTACCACCTGCGATCTCTTCTTACGTAGGTTTAAGATCAAGGATGCGAAATCGAAGAGGGCTAGAGCTGACTCCTTCGCCCTACCCCCATTCTTTACTGCGTTAAAGAATACCTCGGTGCTTTGATTTATTAGGTCGCTGCCACTCTCCTTCTCAAATAGCCTCCAACCTATCTCGGTCTTAATGCCCATTTTAAGTCGCTTATATAGCCTCTTGACTAGCGGTGTTAAGGGGCCGTAGTCGTTGTATACTACGGCCTTAACCGCCTCGTTAATGCTTCCGCTAACGGCTGCTGCATCTCCAAGAGTCTTAATGAAAACAGGGTAATAGGTGTCCATTAACTTTATCTCCTCAACCAACCTCTTACCCTTCAGCCCCACGACTAAGAGAGGGACCCCTGCGATCATTAGAGGTAGAGGGATCGGTAAACACTTAGAGAGGAAGATGCTTGCTTCCAGCACTGACGGTATCTTGAGGAAGCCTAGTATGAAGAGAACGCTAGGCACCGTAGCCACTACGCCCGACAACAGCATTAATGATGGCACTAACCTCTCGATTTGTCTTAGTTTCCTCGGCGAGAGCTCACTTAAAGTCACAACTTTGCTGTGGGGAGAGCTCCTAAACATTAAGTACAGCGTTAAGAAGATGGTGGCAGTTATCATTAAGGCGGTCAGGGATAGAATGGTAGTTGGGGAGCTAGCCCCGTAAATCATAGAGACTAGCATCATGGCCACTGAGATGAAAGCGCTGGCTGTCAACATAGCCGAGTACGCCTCACATAGTCTTCGAAGTCTATCCATGGCCCTCTCATACTCGTCCTGAAAGACCACCAGGAACTTGCTATACTCTATAGCGGCGAAGTCCTTGACTGGAAGACCTACTCCTATCGCCTGTGAGAGCCTGAAGAGGAGTTCCTTCAATTCACATTTAGGAAGCACTTGAGCAACTATTTTACAGGCCTCAACCTGGTTATACCCCCACTTGTTAACTAGAAGGTCTAATCTCCTAAACACCTGAGCTATGACGCCGAGAGGCTCCTTCATCCTACCTATAAACTTGAAGAGTTCCTTACTGGACACCTCAGCGCTTGCGAGAGCTGCCAGGTAGAGGATTAAGAGGTGGAACTTGGCTTTAACCTCCGATTTAAACTTCCTTCCTTTGACCAGCTTATATAGCGGGGCAAGCGCCTCTTCCTTCCCCTTAACCTCCTTTAGCTTTAGCTTTAACATATAGCCTCCCTCAAGGCTTCTTCCCTGCCAGCAATAATTGTAAGACCTTGTCGACGCCCATCTTGTAGGCCTTCTTCATGATCCTCCAGAGCTCCCAGTAATCGAAGACCTTCATCTTCACTAGGAGTTCTAACATCTGCCTCCTTTTCTCAAGCTCCTCGTAGATTCTTCTAAGCTCCTTCCTGGGAATGCCCTTCATTATCGCTATCTTCTGCTCTAAGAGGTAGCTGCTGCCCTCGCCTCTATAGATATGCACGTCATTGACGGGGTCCCAGGAGAACACCTCTATGAAGCTAAACCTATCCTCAGAGGGATCGTAACCGACCAGTTCATTGATACTTAACACCCTGCGCTCCAACCTACCCGTCTTGGGGTGCCTGACCGCGCTCTGAATAACCACCGCGTTTAAGTTGTCGATGTAGGTCTTGGGTACGTTTATAGGGTCGCCTGTGAGCCTCTGAATCAACTTCTCTACTGAGGCCGCGTGGAAAGTAGCTAACACTGGGTGGCCTGTCTGCATAGCTTGGAAGGCTACGTTTCCTTCGCGTCCTCTGATCTCGCCCACTATGATGTAGTTGGGCCTCTGCCTAAGAGCCGCCTTCAATAGATCGAAGAGCTCTATCGAGCTACCCTTCTCCTCGCTCTCTCTAGTGACCTCTCTAACCCAGTTCTCATGAGGAACCACGACCTCAGGCGTATCTTCTATCGATACGATCTTGGCGTCGGGCCTTATGAACACGCACATAGCCTTTAACGTAGTGGTTTTGCCTGAAGCTGTCTCGCCTGAAACCCATACACTCATGCCCTCCTCTAAGAGCATCCATAGGTAGGCAGCCACCCTTGCATCCAACGTGCCCCACTGTATTAGCTGGGTTATACTAATGGGCACGTCGGAGAACTTCCTAATGGTAAAGTTTGTGCCCCGCCTACTCACATCCTTACCGAAGACTATGTTTATCCTACTACCATCAGGTAGTGCTGCGTCCACTATAGGTTTACGGTAGGTGACCGGCCTACCTATCCGTTCAGAGAGCCTTATCACGAATTCATCTAGCTCCTCCTCCTTAGAGAAGCCCACGGTACTGACGCAGCTTTGGAATATCTTATGCTCAACGAATATTGGGCCCACGCCGTCGCATGAGATGTCCTCAACGTAGGGGTCCCTTATAAAGGGCTCTAGGATACTCATACCAACCTTCTCGTTTAAAAGATTGTACTTAACTACCTCGAAGGCCTCCTTGCTCAGGATTAATGTAAAGCTCTTCTTATCGACCTTGTAAGCCCCTGGACCACTTAGTGAAGAGTCTACTTTGATTACCTTGTTTAAGGCCTCCTCCAACAGTTTCTTTTGCTGCTCGGTCGTCTCATAGTCGAAGTCCTCGTTTATAACCATGGCTACGGCTTCCTCTACCTTAGGAAGAAGGTCCTTGGCTTCGGGCGGCAAAGCGGGCTGTATAGGGTGGTACGTTAGGCGCTCTCCAACGTCAGTGGAGTAAATATGGATGAAAATCGGGTCCCCTACAGGGTAAATCAGGTTAGGCCTCTGGAGAGACCTCAGATCCCTCGATAACTGTACGTAGTAGTTAGGCAGCTCATGTCCCTGTCCAACCCACTCATGTAGGTAAGCCAGTAAATGTATATTCTTCTCAGCCGCCTCTCTAAACTCGTCATCAAGCTGTCTGAGCAACGAACACCTCTGAGGGTTGAAACCACAGCCATCGGGCATGGACATTGAGCAGCCCTCCCCTTCTAGGCCTTCGCCTGCGAGAAGGGAAGGACCTTAATCCCGAAGGCTGGGTCGACTTCGAAGCTGACTATGACCCCCGTGGACTTAGAAGCCCCTCTAAGCTTTGCAACTTCTAGGACTCTGACCGTTTTATCCCGCATCTCCCTAATGCTAAGTATGAGGTGGCCGTCGCATATCGACCTTATCCTGATCAACATTTCCTGTCCCAGGGCGTAGGGATGTATAGCTATGAAGAAGGTTTTACCTATGGTGTCAGTTACGTTCCTGCATACCGAGAAAAACTCGAGGATATCCTCGTCCCTAGCCCTCGTAGATAGGTAGGTGAGCGAGTCGATGATAAAGATCTGGGACCATTCATCACGTTTAATGAAGTCCAACAGCGTGGACAGGAACTTCCTAGCTATCTCCTCGTTCCAAGTTATGTCTTTAACATGAAGCTCCATGATCCTAAAGCTTCCCTTAATGAAAAAGGACGTTACTCTAAACGATAAGCTCTCCATCTGTGATATCAAGCTCTTAACGGTGTTCTCCGTCGTAAGATATCTAACCCTTAAACCCGAGTTCAAAGCCCCCCAAGTTATCTGCTGTAACATGACGCTTTTTCCACTGCTATTAGGCCCCTCGACTAACGTCAAGGAAGGAACTGGAAAACCGCCGATCTTCCTATCTAGCTCGTCATTTAGGGTCTTAATTATCTTCTCCCGTTGATCAGTTAAGCCTAGCTTTGACACGGACATTTTAGCTAGTCACCTCTGTCTCAGGGGATTTTAAGTTGATGATGATCGGGTAATGATGGGTTGGACGTATAAGTAAAGTCAAACAACCCTCGCCTTCCCTTACGTTATAGTACGGTCTGTCAGCTGCGCTGAACGTTATGTTTAGCGTTAGTATTTCTCCAGGATCCCATAGACCGGTTTCCTTCGAAGAGTCTATTGGGTTTAGGGTTTCATCCGTAGCTATGACCCGCCACCCAGTTTCAGTCCTCGAAGGGTTGTAAGGTAGCCACTTAGCCGTAGGAGGTAGGCCGACATCTAAAGCGTACCTGGCTATGACATCGAACTTCTTAAATGAAACAGTGGACCAGCTTCTCCGACCAACGTTCTCTAACTCGACCACTATACACTTCACATACCTTTCACTCTGAGTCAGGTATAGTCGAGCCCTCCTAAGATGGACCTCATAGCGTAAGTCGCGATAAGCCTCCACGTAAGACACCGGTATGACGCCTCTTGGATATTGAGCGCCTACAGCTAGATGGTCAATGAATGCGGCTGACATCGACGCAGCTATCCAAAGCGAGGCCACAGCCATTATACACGCAGCCGCTACTACGCTAAATCCCACCTTAAGACCCCCCTCCGTAGGAGGCTACAAAACCGTTCGGCGTGGAGAACACCAGGGTGAAGGGTTGAGAGGAGTTCATAGGGGGGTCCAAGTATAGCGTGATTGCTAGATCCTCGCAGGGATCCCACATTCCCTTAGAGAGGTATGGCGGGTTCATGGGGTTAATTGCCTCTCCGGCGACACCATCGGTTTGAACCTCAGTGACGCACCAAGTACACGGACTGCTCAGATCAGGGTCGTAAACCAACCTAACAATGCGAACAACGCCATTGACATCAACGTAACGTACTATTAAATCGAAGAGATCTATGTTCGAGGCTTTGAAGGACGTGCTTCCTCTATTGGATACATCCAGAGTTATAGTGTCGTTGCTAACTACCACCACTTCATCAATGACCACTTTGGTGGCTCTAAGGTTTAATGACCTATAATACCAAGAGTTAATGGCTGGGTGGAGAACTACGGCTGGGGCTGAAGACCAGTAAAGGATGAGGGGGAGGGCTACTAGAAGAAGAGCCCCCACCAGGGCGGTTGAAGCCACAACACCCAAGCTTGCCATGTTCACCCCCTCTATAGCGAGAAGTAATATTCATCATATGAGCCCGTGTAGACCGAGAACCTGACGTAATAATCACCTTCAGAGAGAGCTTGGCCAAAGCTGAGGGTTATCTCTATGGTCTCCTGAGGATCCCAGTCACCGTCCCCATCTAGGTCATTGACTATCGTGTAGCTCCATGTAGGTGAAGAGGCAGAGTTGAAAGGTATACGCGTAAAGTTTCCCTTGGGGCCAAAGAGGAGGTCTGAGGCTTCACCTATAAGTTCAGAGGGGATAGACGCTGATCCTACATTCTTAACCCATATCTTAACCTCGTCGCTGTCTACTGAGCCAGACGCGAATATTATTTTAACTTCAGTCTCAAGCTCCGTCTTGATACGCATCACGTATCCTCGATGGGCGCTTTCGAGGTAATAGAGGTTAGGTATGAAAGCCGCCAACACTACGGCTATTGATACTATCGCGGCGATCGTAAGAATGGACTCTGTGATGACCGTGCTAGAAGACAATTTAACCACCTACATTGAAGAGTTTTCTATCCTCACCTTTAAGGTCGAGGAGAGGACCGTGATTAACGTAGAGTCCCTGTCCATAAATCTTTGAGAGGAGAAGGAGGATGAGGAAGAAAGTTTCATCGCATCCATCGCTGCTGTTGAGCTTGTTCAATAGGTATACTGCAATGACGTGGTCCTCCATCCTAGCCCTACGTTCCCTCCTACATAGGAGGTTGTTAAGGTCTCTTGGTAACACTTCTAAGGCTTCCTTTATGGCGAGTGCGGTTTCCTTAGGTATCCAGCCCTTAGCGACGTAGAGGTTAAGGTTTTGTCTAAGCTCTTCCTCATCGAACATTGAGAGGAGGATAGAGGCGCAAGCTAGAGTGGATAGATGCTTATTATTATTGGCCAGCCTAATGGACGGTAATAGGGCAGCTATGTTTGGGGCGTTAGATGGTCTCTCGTCGCGGTTAAGGCTTGGCTCCATGCTTGTAGACGCCTTACCCTCAGCCGCTTTGATAGGTTCCACGTTAACCTGCTCCTGAGGAGACTTGTTTTCAATCTGTGTAGGTTCAATATCGGCTAAAGGAGGTCTTTCAACCGGGTGGTCCTCGACTATGGGTAACGCTGATTGATGGCCTATACCTTCGCTATGCGGCGGGTTAAGGTTTAATTGTTGTCCTTGAGTAGCGAGCAGTATGTTAAACGGGTTTTCTAAGTCGGATAACATCTTCCTTAGGTCGATTAAGGTCTTCTCGATGGGCTCCCGTATTTCCTTTAAGCTCTCCTCGAGGCGCTTAACCTTCTCCTCGAGGGCTGATATTCCTCCTACAGGTTCATCCTCCCCGCTCATAGAAGGCCCTCCTCATCGATATGATCTCTTAATTTGAGGGGGAAGGCGAGCTTGCCAACTCCGTTGAGCCTACGCCTAATCTCCTCCTCGTCCCGATTTAAGATGTAGCTTAACGACTTGGTGTCTGTGAAGCCATATCTTAGCAAGCTTATTAACTTCATGTCAAGGGGGTCGTAGCCTTTAGATCCAGAGAGCTTCTTAAGATAGCTACGTAGCAGCAGTAATAAAGAACGGGGCCCCTTTAGACTTAAGATGTATCTATGCCTTCCATAAATATAAAGCACCTGTAGCAGCCTTACGTTTCCTCCTCTAACAGGCCTTAGTAGCTTGGCCTCGACCATATGTGAGTGGTCGAAGCTGTAGCAGAGGTTGTCAGCTAAGATCATAGTCCTTTCATCAGTTAATAGGACTACGGCCCTTTTCCACCGCTCAGGGAGGATGGTTGGAAGTCCTGTCTCGGGAAGTTTACAGCGAAGCTGTGCCTCAACGAGGAGTTTTTCAGCTTTCATCCTTCAAAGCCACCTCCTTCCTAAGTCTATGGTCAAGAGACTCCATTTCAAGTAGAATTAGCCCTAGAGGTAGGTCGCCCCTAATCACTAAGGACGCTATTATGCCAGGTAGTGGTTTAACAACGTAAAGTTTACCCTTACCCTCAGATATAACAACCCTGAGCGGGTTAGCGTTAAGCCCCCCACAGGCTTCATTGCACACAGCATACACCTTAGGCGTAACTGATGCGAGAAGCTCCTTCAACAGCCCATCAACGCTTGAGGCCAGGACAACACCATCATGGCTCTGCAGGATGTATTCCATCTCAAGGAGCCTCGCCTTCATACCTTCAAGGTAGCTACGTGCTATATTCGCAAGTCTACTTCCGAAGTTCATGACTTCACCTTTTACAGAAGTAGTATTCACAATAGGGCGCCCCCTTCAAGCCGCACTTGACCTCGTACACGATTACATCAGACTTAAGTACCGTACCAGCTACGCCCTTAATCAAGCCTTTATAGAAATAGCAACCCACACCGCCACCATCACCATTGACCGTTACTGAGTCGCCCCTATCAATTAAATTCTTAACACAGACCTTACCTTCAAGTCCGTAGGGGTTGAAGAGAGTTAAGCTCATCCTTCCATAGCGAATGTTATTGAAGATCTTAGCTAATTGACTTTGAAGTGAAGCCTCAATGAAAGAATAACGTCTACTTTCCTTAATTCCTAGGAGCTCGCCTAATTTAAAGAGAAGAATGGCTGAAACCGAAGGGCCAAAGAGAGAGAGAACAGCTTCCTTTAATGAGACGAGCAAATCAGTTGATATGGCCTCCTCCAGTTGGCGGAGGGTTAATCGATCCCGCGTGTTCCCCGCTGATAGCGTATGCATCAGCTCTCCTCCTATTCAGGAGTATATACCGGTATACTATATAAATCTGTTCAGTATAAAGAAACGATGGTGAAGCTAAGTGCACACTTGATGATACAAAAGTAGCATAAAGGTAATATTAAAAAAGCATAAAGTTTATATTTTGGTATCCTGAATTGTATCCCAAGGAGCGGGGTATGACATGCCAAAGACGTTGAAAGGGTTGTTGAGGAATCGTAAAGGGCTTACAGGGCTTGAGACAGCGATTATCGTTATAGCTTTCGTGATTGTGGCTGCTGCCTTCGCCTTTGCTGTGTTAAATATGGGCTT
>Ga0190367_1000386_pt1 | contig 32777 bp, 36 predicted proteins | sample 4872181011_MG_FD_171838 | JGI IMG/M metagenome (GOLD analysis project Ga0190367, IMG submission 171838) | Hydrothermal vent microbial mat bacterial communities from Southern Trench, Guaymas Basin, Mexico - 4872-18-10-11_MG | ecosystem: Environmental > Aquatic > Marine > Hydrothermal vents >...
CCACCACAATACTTAAGTTACAGTTGGTCTTTGTGGGTCTCCTGTGTAGAAGACTAGAAAAGGTATTTAAATTCTATGGTAAAAACTATTCAGCATAGAGTAAAGCTAGGTTGAAAAAACATGGAGAGTGAAATAGAAGTATATGGTCATATAATGTTCTTGAGGGATTTAGGGAAAGTTAGATTCATTATCTTAAGAACCTTCACTGGCATTGAACAAGTAGTTATTAAGAAAGGTAAAGTCCCTGATAGAGTATGGGAAGTATTCACTAGTTTAGGACCTGAATACTTCATCAAAGTTAGGGGTACAAAGGTTCAAAGTAAAATAGCTAAACTGGGATACGAAATTATACCTGAGGAAATCGATATAATAGCGACATCAAAGCCTTTACCCATAGATTTATCTGAGAAAGTTATAGCTGAATTCCCAACAAGAATACGATTTAGATACCTTGATATAAGAAGACCTAAGGTAAAAGCTATATTTAGAGTAAGAGCAACAGTCGTTCAGACAGCTAGAGAATTTCTAGTTAAAAGAGGATTTGTTGAATTACAATTACCAATAATTATAGGTAGTGCTAGTGAGGGTGGGGCAGAACTATTCCAAGTAAAATATTTCAATAGAACAGCATACTTGGCACAAAGTGGACAGCTCTATAAGCAATCAGCAATACCAGCTTTTGGTAAAGTCTTTACTATAGGCCCATCGTTTAGAGCTGAAAAGTCTCGAACAAGGAAGCACTTAACAGAATTCTGGCAGATAGATGTAGAGGAGGCATTAACAACAAAAGATAGGCTAATGCAATTACAATTTGGACTTGTAAAATACATTTACGAAAAAGTAAATGAAAATAATGCTGAAGATTTGAATACCCTTGGCGTAAAAGTTGAAGTTCCAGATTACTATCATAAAATACACTATGATGAAGCTATAATGATACTTAAAAATAAAGGGGTCAGTATAGAATGGGGTATGGACTTTGGAGCTGATGAAGAAAGAGCGTTGTGTATGGAATTTGACGCACCCTTCTTCGTTACAGAGTTCCCTGAAAAAGAGGTAGCTTTCTACTATAAGGTCATGGACGAGGATCCTAGACTAGCACATAGAATAGACTTCTATGGTCCTGGAGAATATGGTGTTGAATGGTCAAGTGGTGGACTAAGAGAACATGATCCAGTAAAGTTAGAGAAAAGAATGAGAGATAAAGGACTAAACCCAGCATCCTTCGATTGGTATTTGGACATGTTTAGGTACGGCTTCCCACCGCATGGTGGATTCGGTCTAGGAGTAGAGAGGTTAATGCAGACACTGCTCAAGTTAGAGAAAATACATGAAGCCGCACTATATCCCAGAACACCTGATATATTAACCCCTTAAGAGGTGTATTTTTCTTCGTGGAAGTAGAGGTTAAATTCAAAGTAGATGATGACGCTAAAATAAAGAAGAGACTTAATGCCTTAGGTGCCAAGTACTTAAAGACCGTCATTGAATATGATCACTATTATCAGCATCCCTGTAAAAACTTTAAGGAATCAGATGAAGCCTTGAGAGTAAGAGTATATGATAGCAAATGTGAGCTAACATATAAGGGTCCTAGAGTTTCAGATAAGGCAAAGGCTAGAGAAGAAATCTCAGTAGATGTTTCACATTTTGAAAAGTTAGATATGATACTTATAAGATTAGGATTTAGACGAATCGCAACAGTGATTAAAAAGAGAAGCATCTACTTACTTGGCGACTTCAAAGTATCCATAGACAAAGTGAGAGATCTAGGCATATTTGTTGAAATAGAATACATCAAACCTGTTAGTCAACAATATTTACAAGAGGTGATCAACAAATTAAAAAAGGTAGCTAAAGAACTTAGAGTAAAGGGTCCAAGTATACTTAAATCTTATTTAGAGTTACTACTTGAAAAACAGTGTTAACATCTTATAAGGTATTTATGTTTATACTGTCACTATAACCTCTAAATGGTTTACTATCATGTATATGAGTTAGAAGACCCAAATGTGCAACATTAATCCTCTATCACTTTTATAATTATTTATATACAGTATTCCTTTACCTCTTATGGGCTACTTTTGAAAAACTCTTACCCCCAGACTTAAGAAAATTAAGTTAAAATAAGTTATTATGTACTTTTTATCACTGTACTGTAGTGCTACTTAGCCATAGCATTAGCGATGACATAAACTAAGTGTTATCAGTGTTTGGGTGAAGACGGATTTGAGTCTGGATCCTAAACTACGTGAAGAACTTAGAGAATTCGTTTATGATCAATTGAAAATATTAAAGGAAATAGTATTAATGGTCAAGGATTACATAGACTTTACACTCATGGACGCTAATATGGAGGATCTGGATCAAGTTGACAAGTCATTCTATTATGCATTTATCCTAGAAGTTAGTAGAAGCATATTTATTAATTGGAGTATCCATAGACGTAAGAGGTTAGAGCAAGAATTAGGTAGCGTTATGGCAGCACCAGTCATTAGAAAAGTTGAGAGTAAGGATGTAAATTATACAACGTAAGCCTTATCAGAGACCCCAATTATATACAAAAATAGTTTTCTATCAATCCTATCACGAAACTTTCTTACTGCCACAGGTTTCCACCCTGGTATTTCAAAGTCTAAAGTTACAACTCTTGCTCCGGGTCTTAATTCAGATTCTAGTTTAGGTCTTAACAGTTTATTAACTGATGTCAATAGATACGCATAGACTATTGTGGCATTGTATAATGGTATTTTAAAGAAATCTCCATATATTATTTCTACTTTATCTGATACTCCTTCTCGTAAAGCTTTCTTTCTAGCCATTTCCACAAGGTCCAATCTAGCCTCTATACCAATAGCTTTTATACCGAATCTCTTAGCAGCCTCTATAACTACTCTTCCGTCACCACAACCTAAATCATAAAATATATCAGTTGATTTAAATGTAATAAAGTTGAATAGTTCATCTAAAGCTCTCCTTGAAGTTGGAACCCATGGTACACTTACTGGCATTGATAGAAGTGGAACGTATATTATTTGAAGTAACCTTCCTGCATTTGATATACTGTGTATTAGGGACCTGTATACTTCCCTGGTTGTGTACTCGTACATCTCTATGTAACCTCAGTATCATTATATGCGTTTTTACCGCTTCAATAATTTATTGATCTACATGTAGTTTAAATAGTTTAACTATGTTATTACAATGTAGGTTAAGTATGTATTAGAGTTAGCCCTCTAAGCCGAATATTTTATGAAGTATATAACGTTTACTTATAATACCCAGTATTCTATTACCCTCCATGACTATGATGTGCGATATTTTTAGTCTGATCATTAAATCTACAGCATCTCTAACTGTATTCCCTCCTTCAAGAATTATTGGATGCCTTGTCATAATGTCGCTAACCATTATTTTACCTTTCATTCTCCTTAATGGGAGAGACATTAGCCTATAGAGTGGTATATGTTTTGGTTCTTTAAACTCTAATATTTTAAGCAAGTCAAATAATGTCACTATACCTCTAACCTTATTATCCTTACCTATTACTACCGCACACTCTTTTTGACCTCTCTTAATGGAGTCTATGAATATGTCTACTGGCATGTCTTCCTCTATTACTAATGGTTCCCCGAGTTCACTGACTATATCCCTTAGCTTCATATTGAGTATACTCTCAATATCCTCGTCTTTTACTGTAAATAACCTAAAAGACTTAGAAGATGACATATACTATTGCCCATTATATTCTATGAGAGCTAAAGTATTAAGTTTTCGTTATAACATTCCATTATGTTATTGAAGGATTAATTTTATTTACTTGATCCACCCTCTTAAGGTTAAGGTATACTACATTAAGGGTGGATGACTTGGCTAAAAAGCTTAAAAAGATAGTATTAGTTTCAGGAACATTTCATCCACTACATGCAAAAGCTGAAAGGGTAGCAAAGGAAGTAGCTAGTGAATTAGGTGTAGAGTTAGAGATAAAATTAGAGGATTACGTCTATCTATCAGAACATGGGGTGAAGGATGAATTTGGTTTTGCTAGTGTACCTCAAATATTTGCTGAGTTTGATGATGGAGCAATTAAACCTGTACTTTGGGAGTTCCCCTTAAATGAGAAATTAAAACCAGATGTATCTAAGGCTAAAGAACAGGTAATTAGTAGAATAAAAGAGGAATTAGAGAAATGATATAGCATGGCCACATAATGCTAAAAACTATACTATTAATTAAATCATCATTATCTATTTTTCAGAAGGAGGGTTCGATATTATGCTACCCCCTAAGGTCACACTTTACTGCTCCAAGTGTGGTAAAGGATACCCCTTAGAATATCGTGGTTGGTCATGTTCTCAGTGTAAAAGCCCCCTCACTATATCTATTGATACATCATTTTTGACTAAAGAGACATTTCATAATAAGGGTTTTAATGTGTGGAGATATAGGGATGTAATACCAGTTGATTATAGATATGCCATAAGTCTAGGTGAGGGCTGGACACCTATAATTGAAAAAACTATCTTCGATACTAAGGTTCTCTTCAAACTTGAGTATCTAAACCCTACCGGTAGCTTTAAGGATAGAGGGTCCACAGTTGCCGTCTCGAAAGCCTTAAGTTTGAACGTTAAATCGATTGTTGAGGATTCATCAGGAAATACAGGGCTATCTGTCGCAGCTTATGGGACTGCGGCAGGATTAAGAGTTAGAGTATATGTTCCAAGCGATATACCTACGGCTAAAAAGATTATGTTAGAGCTTTTCGGTGCAAAAGTTATACTCTCCGGTACGAGGAATGATGCCTCAAAGAGAGTTTTAAAGGAGCTTACTAACGAAGATTATTATATCGGGCACACATGGAACCCATTCTTTATTGAAGGAACTAAAACTATAGCTTATGAAACTTGCGAGCAACTGGAATGGGAACCTCCTGATATCATTTTCATCCCTGTAGCTAGTGGTTCCTTACTTTTAGGATTCTATAAAGGATTCATGGAGCTTTTCTCTTCAGGCCTCATTAAAAGCGTACCTAGGCTAATAGGAGTTCAGGCTGAAGGTTATACTCCGGTATACAATGTATTTCATGGTAAAGAGCCTAAAAATGGAGTAACCCGTCTTGCAGACGCTCTTAGGGTATCTAATCCGCCACGTTTAAAAGAGATAGTTAAGGCTATAAAGGAGACACACGGTGACGTCATTATTGTATCCGATAATGAGATAATTGATTCGTTAAAGACTCTTGCAAAAATGGGATTCCTTGTTGAACCTTCCTCGGCTACGGTGTTAGCGGCTTTTAAAAAGGCTTTGAGTGAGAGCATCATAGATAAGGGAGAAAAAGTATTACTTCCTTTAACTGGGACAGGATTGAAAATGGTTTCTAAACTTCATGACATAATTCACAGGAGTGGTGATATATAATGCAAAAGTACGACGTGGTCATTGTTGGTGCTGGAACAGCGGGATGCTACAATGCCTACTTGCTTGCAAGTAAGGGATTTAATGTCGCATTAGTTGAGGTCAAAGACAAAGAAGAAATCGGCAATAAAGTGTGTGGTGATGCCATAGGTAAGCATCATTTTGATAATTTAGGATTAAGCTACCCTAGTGGTAAGGAGCTTGAAGGAGTATTCAAGGGCATAATTATATACTCACCAAAAGAGGATAGAAGCATCCTTGTAAGAGGTGAAGGATTCGCTATTAATAGATACTGGTTTGGGCAAAGACTACTTAAAATGGCTTTAGATAAAGGAGTAGACTTATATGATAACCATCTTGCACTCGAGCCAATCATAAAAGACGAATACGTTATCGGTGTGAAAGCTAGACCCAAGGGAACTTTTAGTGTAAGAGAGATCCATGGAAAGGTTATTGTGGATGCTTCTGGCGCTGTACCAGCTTTACGAAGTAGGCTCCTAACAGAGTGGTGGGTTTCTGAAAGAGCATCTAAAGAGGATTATAACATAACCTATAGAGAAATAAGGAAGATACCAGTAGATGTTGACACACGTTATGCTAGTATATACTTATCAAAGAAGATAGCTCCAGGAGGATACTGGTGGTTCTTCCCTAAAACTAAGAATAAAATTAATGTTGGTCTAGGTTTACAGTGGAGTATTAGTAATGTTAACCCAAGACAACAATATGAGAAATTTATCCTAACAAGAGAGATATTCAAAAATTCAAAATTAATACATGGTGGAGGAGGCTTAGTTCCCACAAGGAGATTTTTAGAATGCCCTGTATGGAATGGTTTTGTAGCAATAGGTGACGCAGCATACACAGCTAATCCAATACATGGTGGAGGTATAGGTCCATCACTTATAAGTGCTAAAGGCGCAGCAGATGCCATAGAGGAGGCTCTGGAGCGTGACAATCCATCAATAGAGAATCTCTGGGAGTACCCACAAAGCTACATTAATCTTTATGGTACGAAACAAGCAAAGCTTGACATTCTTAGAATATTTCTACAAAAACTCGACGATGATGACTTGCAATTCATATTCGACAAGGAAGTAATAACAGGAGATGAAATATCAGATATGGGATTTACTGGAGAATTAAAAATGAGCATACTTAATAGAGTATCAATAGCATTAAAGCTTGTAACGAGGCCATCACTCTTAAAGAAGCTGAAGATAGTAAAAGACTACATTGGTGTAATTGGTGAAATGTACGCTAGGTATCCGCAAACTCCACGAGACTATCTACGTTGGAGACATAAGCTTGGTGAAAAAATCAAAGAATTCAAACTTAAATTAGAAATATAGGGAAATATAGGATAACTCTAATCCTTAGATATTTTTACTTCAACTTCTTTATAATCCTTGGGTACACCTTTTAATGTGTTAATGAGAGCTTGAATTACGTTCATAAAGATACGTTTAGGATAAGGGCCTAATGGTACATCCTTTTTATCAACCTTTAATACAACATCGAGTCTTTGAGGGCATGGTTCACGAGTTAACGAGAGTACTAGAGCTCTAGCATAATCCATGCATGTAGCATATCCACAGTGACCACAATCCAACTTAGGCAACTGACTATGTACATGCTTAATAGCATCTTCTACTATAATCTTGGCTAATGATCTAGCAGTTCTCTTATTTATACCTATGAATACCCTTTGAGCTGTGGTATACAATTTATCCTTAATTTCTTGTGCTATACCCGTACTAGTACATACTAATGCAATAATAGATTCCTTATAGTCTAAATAGTACCTTACATCATTAGATGATGAAATTAATCCGATAATTTTACCCTCTCTTTCACTTTTAAAGCCTTCAACTAATATTATTGGGTATAAAGGTTCTAAGAGAGCTAATGCTGAATTAAGAGATTCATCACCTTGCTTTATGAACAGTACGGTCTCTCTAGGCGACACGAATACTATCCTTTTAACACCTACAGAAGCAAACCTACTAGTGTCTTTACCTTTTAAGTCAATGCCCTTAACCGAATGCTTAATCACCGCAACTTCTACTCCTTGTGCCATAAGTTCCTTAGCTAATAGTGTAATGAGTTTGGTTTTACCTGTCTTCTTACTTACTGATACAATACGGTAGATTGCTGGTTTAACCATAACTTACTGCACCATGCAGAAACTCTTTACATACACTCTTTTACTATAACTAATCTTAGTATAAAGTATATTACCTTTTTCTTCCCTTTGATTCGGAGAAATCTAAATACACTTGGTTTTTATCATTAATGGTGTTAAGTAAAGAATAGAAGAGCATAGCTGAGATTTTACTCTTAACAAGAGAATAGAAAATTAAATAAAACCTTTCTTAGCCATTAGTTCACCTATTAGTATTGCTGTTCCTGCGGCACCTCTAATGGTGTTGTGTCCTAGGACTATGAATTTTATACCATTAAGTGCCTTGTCCTCACGTATTCTACCTACAACAATGCTCATGCCTTTTCCTTCCTTTCTATCTAGTCTTGGCTGTGGTCTATCTGGCTCGTCTCTTACAACTATAGGTTTATTTGGTGCCGATGGTAGATTGAGATCTTTTATCTTGTTCCCTTTAAACTCTCTTAATGCCTCTTTTACTTGATCTACATCAGCTTTCTTTACGGTTTCAACAAATACTACCTCCATATGTCCATCTAACACCATTACTCTATGACAACTGGCTGAAACTTTCACATCAGCGAATTCGACCTGATTCTCCTTAAGTTTTCCAAGAATCTTTAATGATTCAATTTCTACCTTTTCTTCTTCTTTTTCAATATAAGGTATTACATTATCTAGTATGGCCATAGAGGGCACTCCTTTAAATCCGGCTCCAGATAGAGCTTGCATAGTTGACACTATTACTCTCTTTATACCGAATTCGTCCATTATGGGTTTTAAGGCTAAAGTTAGTATTGCCGTTGAACAGTTTGGAACTTTTGCTACTATTCCTTTCCATCCTCTATTCTTCTGATATTTTACTAATTCAATATGGTCAGCATTTACCTCAGGATTTAATACTGGTACATCCGGCTCCATTCTTAATGGGCTAGCATTTGACACTACAGTTATACCCCTCTTAAGTAGCTCCAGCTCTATGTTTAAAGCAACGCTTGAAGGTAATGCTGAAAATACTATGTCTGGCATCTCTTTAGCTATCATTTCAGCATCTATCTTAGATACTACGATATCACCTAAGTTCTCTGGAAATGGTTCATCAATGATCCATTTTACTGCTTCTCTATACTTCTTACCAGCAGACCTCTCTGATGCCGCTAATATTTCTACATTAAACCAAGGATGCATTGATAGTATAGATACCATTCTTTGACCTACAAGACCTGTGGCTCCTAATACACAAACCTTATATCTCATATCCTTCACTTCCCCAATAACAGGTTATGGAGTGTATTTAGAGCTTTTTCTAAGAGTTCATTTTTGAATAGAAAGACTATTGAAGGCCTGTTTTTGAATGTATAAAAACCTTCATAGTTTAAATTTGATTTGTTAACGTAACTTATGATCTCGCTTATAACACTATGTTCATGTATGCCTTCTCCAATTAAAGCTATATAGACATGGTCTAATCTAAACTTATATGTCATTAGCTTAGGTCTGCCACGTTTAGCTATATCTAAGGATTTTACAATTGCTGTCCCCACGTTTTCTAATGAACCTATTCTAACAGTACTACTATAGATATTTATGAGTGGATGGAATGTCCTAGGATGTAATCGTTTACCACCATATAAGGATGCTTCAATAGCCTCAACATAGCTGATTTCTGATACTACCTTGGCTGATGGAACATATTTCGGGTCGGCAGTCATGATTCCGGGCATATCTGTTATAAGGTATACCTCATTTATTCCTAATAATGCAGCAATAGTGGTTGCAGTATAGTCTGAGCCACCACGCCCAAGAGTGGTGATGACACCATGGCTCGTTGAACCTATAAAACCTTCTATTACTGGAACCACATTCTCGTTGAGCAGGATAGGTATACTGGTAACTATTCTTTTATACGTATCTCTATACTCTATTGATGCATTACCATGTGTGTCATCAGTTTTTATCAATTCAATCGCATCTAGACTTACTGCTTTAACACCACATAATGTTAATGCCTCTACTAGTAACTTTTTGCTTATTCTCTCTCCATATGATAGTATTAGATCTTTTATTATAGGGTCTTTTGTGAAAGCTAGTTTAAATGTTGCTTCAAGTCTTATCAGCTCTTCACATACTTTCCTCTTTAGTTTTGAGCCCCCTATGTGTTCTGCTGCTTCTTCACATTTATTGGTGACTTCTTGTAATGCCCCTATGGAGCCATTATACGCTTCTATTAGCTTATCAGTTATACCCTTCATTGCTGAGACAACAACTATCAAGTTAGTTCCTTTCTCGCTAAATTTCGTCTTCAATTGTTCAGCTATTTTAATGTACGATTTCCCATCCTTTAATAGGGATCCTCCAATCTTTACTACTACTGCTTTATCCTTTAGCATGGTCATATCACCTTTATAATGCTGATTAAATCATCCAGTATAGCATGTGCTGTTTCAGCTCCCCCAGCGCCTTTTCCTATTAAAGTTATGTTGTTTACATCTGTCCTTATCTTGACAGCATTTAGTGTACCATTTACTGAAGCTAAGATATCTTCTCGAGGTATTTTTGTTAGTTTTACTGAGGCTTTCTTCTCTTTAATATTGAGGCCGGCGATGAACTTTATTACCTTGTTTTCTTTGATTGCTTTATAGATCTCCTTAATGTCTAAGCGTGATAGGTCATCCCTATCTACCCTGCTTAACTCGATAGGTTGTCCTATGACATTTGATATTATGACTAGCTTTGCCGCTGGGTCCCAGCCTTTAACATCTAGATCAGGATTTGCCTCTGCTATTCCAAGGGCTTGTGCTTTCTTTAAAGCCTCGCTGTATGATAGTAGGTTCTCGTGCATCTCAGTTAAAATGAAGTTTGTTGTACCATTGAGTATACCCTCTACAGATTCTATATCATACCCTTTTAGTCCATTAAGCAAGTCAATTAATGGTGTTCCAGCCATTACTGTAGCTTTGAATCTTATTTGGACGTTATTCTTTGACGCCATATCCATTAAGCGTTTATATGCTAGGACGAATGGTGCCTTATTAGATGATACAATGTTTACCTTATTTTTTAATGCATATAGTATATCACTTAGTCCCGGCTCGCCATTTTCATAGTTTGATGGAGTTACTTCGACCTGAACATCTGGTATTATCTTTGAATATACATCTTTGAGTTTAGCGCTAGGAAAGCCATAAGGTTTATAGGAGCTAACACTTGACCTTGGTAATTCACATAGTTTTAGCAGCTCGTATGGTGTGAATCCTCCCTCCTTCATTACTGCCCCTCGAGAGTCTAAAATGGCGCTAACGTTAATACGGGTATCATATTTATCTTCAATTATTTTATTTCTAAATGCTATTAGTTTGGCTAAGTTTCTTCCAACACTTCCAAAACCTACTATTATTATACTGGCTTTTTTCACCACGACTTTCACCCTATAACTTTTACACCTTGATTTGATACTCTAGTTATGTAAAGTGAGGCATCAATGTTGATGCTTTTTAGATACTCTATCATTTTCTTACCAACTCTTTGTGCATCGAGTTTACTTCTATATATGGAGAACACTGAAGGACCTGCACCAGCAATATTAAATCCTAACGCCCCATTTCCTAATGCTATCTTCTTTAATTCCCAGTAGCCTGGTATCAATCTCGCTCTATTAGGCTCCACTATATAATCTGTTGATATTGCCTCTCCTAGAGCCTCTAAGTCTCCTGCTTGAAGAGCGTATATTATTTTAGCTATATTTGCTGACTGCTTAACATGAATGTGTAGTTCTACTTCTCGTGGCAGAACTGATCTAGCTATCCTAGTCTTCTTATATCCTCTAGGTATGTTTGGTGTTATTACTGCAATCCAAAATCTTATTCTTGACCTAACCTTATACGCTTTGAGGGATACAGGATCTATTATTACTATTCCTCCAAGAATGCTAGCTGAGACATTATCGTAGTGTGGTGTTCCGGCAGCAACAGCCTCTCCGGCACCTGCTAATCTTATTATGTCTTGTACATCTAAGTCTAAACCAGCAAGTATCGAGACCCCGTAGGCTGTTGCTGCAGCGGTTGCACCAGAGCTTCCAAGGCCTGAAGCTAATGGTACTCTCTTAACAATCCTTACATAAAAGTCTACGTTTGAAAGGCTGTATCTTTCTATAGCGTCTCTTATTACACCGTAGGCTACATTATCCTCATTCTCAGGTATTTTCATACCCTCAGCTTTGATTGATATGCGTCCTGACCCTGGTTTAATGGTTATTTGTACTTTATCCTTGAATCCGTCAATAGCCATAGCTAGTATATCGAATCCTGGCCCAAGATTTGCTATTGATGCCGGTGCCTCGACTATTACGCTATTTAAGCTTTCATCTATATTGTGGTATGGATTTCTAACACGTAACATACACTTTTCACCTCATTGTGTTATGAGTTTATGTAGTAATGATAATGCTTCATTAACGTCTTTCACTTCATAAGATTTAACATAGTGAGAAGAAGCAGTGTCAGGATCTTTTAATGCATGTCCAGTAGCTATAGCTACGACCCTTTCATTACGATCGATTACTCCTTCCTCTCGCAACTTTCTCAGACCAGCTATTGAGGCGGCACTTGCAGGTTCAACGCCTAAACCTTCACGTCTTGCCAGTAATCTTTGTGCTTGAAGTATTTCATCATCGCTAACGTCTATAAGTACTCCTTTACTCTCTTTTATGGCTTTTAGAGCTCTAGGCCAATTTACTGGTTTACCTATTCTTATAGCAGTTGCGATGGTCTCTGGGTCCTCTATGAATACAGGTTTATCTAAGCTCTCTCTATACGCTTTAACAAGTGGAGCAGCTCCAGAGGCCTGTATTCCGGCAAGTCGTGGTAATTTATCTATTAAACCAATCTTTTTAAGTTCGACAAGTCCCTTCCAAAGAGCGGAAATATTACCAGCATTACCGACTGGAATGACTATCCAGTCAGGTACTCCTACTTCATCCACTATTTCGTAGCCTACAGTTTTCTGACCTTCAATTCTCCATGGATTTATTGAGTTAAGTGGATAGATCAATCCCTTTTTTGAAGCTTCTATTATAACCTTTAAGGCATCGTCAAATCCTCCTCCAACAAATACTATTTCAGCCCCATGTAGTATCGCTTGAGCAAGCTTACCTTTAGCAACATTACCTTTAGGTAAGACTATTAGCGGCTTTATATTAGCTCTGGCAGCATAAGCACACATCGATGCTGAAGTATTTCCTGTAGATGCACAAGCAACAACATTTACCCCTAAATACTTAGCCATAGATATTGCTACGGTCATACCCCTATCCTTAAAGCTTCCAGTAGGATTAGCTCCATCAAACTTTACGTAGACTTCATTAACCTTAATTTCATCATTAGAGTTCACCAGTTTTATTAATGGTGTTCCACCTTCACCAAGAGATATTATTTGGGCATCTTTAGGTACTGGTATTAGCTCCCTATATCTCCATAACTTAAATGGTCTACTCCCTAGTAAACTCCATGAGATTTCAGGATTCTTCTTAAACTCTATCTGAAGAAGACCCCCACAAGAACAGAGAACTCTTTTATCAAGTAGGTTAAACTCAGAAGAACACTCAATACATTTTATAACGGCTATACTGTTTGGCGCAAGGATATCACCACGGGTTACTGATTAAGAATGGGGGGTATTTAAATGTTACATATGTGGGAAACATAATAAGATATTTTGCTCCACTAACATTCTTCTAGGTGAATTGAACAGATTAAAATATCTGATTAAAAGATGTATATTACATTGCTATTTTGAGGGCTTCCTCTATTGTAATATTGTCATATACTATTGCACCTAAAGCTTCAACAAGTTTAACTGGGTCCTCATGCTTCCATATACTCTTACCCACCACTATACCTGATGCACCAGCATGTATTGAGTTATATGCCATTTCTAGTATTTCCCTTACATTAGCGAGCCCCGGTCTTTCACATACTAGAATTGGAACTGGTGAAATGTCTATCAACTCTTCAAGAAGGGCTATAGATTTAATGTAGGGTATCTTAATTATGTCAGCTCCTATTTCTGACGCTAGCTTAATACCTATAGGTAACATTTCATACTCTTTTTCATCGCATGCTATCATTACTTCTGTTATGAGTGGTAAGCCGAATCTTCTACAATACCTAGCTAGAAAGGCTGTGTTCTCTATCGTTTCATCTTCGTATTCCGAGCCTATATATAAGGCGTTTAATATGGCATCTGCACCTAAAGCTAAAGCTTCCTCAACGTCAATTATTAACTTCACTTTAAGCTTGTGTGGCTCCTTTATTCTTGTTTTACTATCAGCTCTCACAATTAATGCTTTATCTCCAGGTATTCTATCGATTAGCTTATCAACTATTCCTGGGTCAAGTATTATTCCACTTAACATCTCTATGACTAATAAGCCCTCCAAAACACTATATACATAGTTTAAGTTCGAAGGGCCTTTCAAATCTTCATAAGAATCCATGGCAATTACTAGAGCCTTATTATCCTTGAATAACCTTTTTAGTCTAAAAGATTTCCCACTCATAAATCGTCACTTCCTCAACTATTTAGTTCAATATTAAAAAGGATACTTATATCTTGGGGATTATGAGTTAGTAAGAGAATCTTAATTCGTCTTAGCTTTTCCTACAGAGCATCCTCTTAGCCTTAGCCATATCATGAATATCATCTATATCGTATAATACTTGAAGGCCTCTTTCCACACTTACGATCTTATCTCTATGTCTCCATTTAACTGCCTTTAGCCCAAATGTTTCCTCTTTTATTTCTAAAATTTCATTAAATAATGATCTATCGAATAATATTGGGTGCCCGTGTCTGCCCATGTATGATGTTACAACTATAGGGGCTTTTGTCTCTCTATATTTGTTTATAACCGCATTAATATCATCCTTTGATATTAAAGCTACATCAGCTGGGTGTATTAGTACTGCCTCTGCGTATTCTTTGACTACCTTTACACCCTTTCGTACACTAGTACTCATACCTCTTACATAATCTTCGTTGTATACTAATTTCACCTCACACCCTTTTAGGGCATTCTCTATTCTTTTAGCTTCAAAGCCTATTACAACGATAACCTCATCAACAATAGACGATAATGCTGTTTCTACCACTCTGCGTATTAGCTTTTTACCGCAGAAATCCTCAAGTAACTTATTGCCAGGGTACCTTGTTGACATACCTGCAGCTAATATTATCATTGGTATCATAATTGCTCATCACTACTTTACTATTGTTAAGTGTTCTCCAGATCCACCTTTAATGATCTTTAATACTTCTGCTATAATGCTTATAGCGACTTCCTCTGGTGTATCAGCGTTCAGATCTAAGCCTATTGGTGCGTAAAGTCTTCCTTTAAGTTTGTTTATGTCTATTCCTTCACCTTTTAGCCTATCTAGAAATATACGTACTTTTCTTCTACTCCCAAGTAATCCTATGTATGATACATTAGTCTCAATGGCCCTTTTCAATGCTTTATAGTCTTTTTCTATTTCACCATAAACTATGATTATAATGTCTCTTTCATTAGGTTTAATCTTTCTTAAAGCCTCTTCCCATGTGTCAACTATTATATCCTTGGCATAAGGATATCTATCTCTATTAGCGAAATCAGGGTTATCATCAACTACAATTACAGGGAAACCTAAAATGTTAATTATGTCTGCTAAGGGTTTTGCTATATGCCCTGCTCCTAGAAGGTATATTGTTGGTCTAGGCTTTACAACATCGATATAAACTTTAGCTAGACCCCCACAAATTAACCCTGTAGGTATGGTGTTTGGGGGGCTCTGCTCCATAAAAGAGAATGTTAACACTTTTGATTTACCCTCCTTTAGAGCTTTAATAGCTTCACTAATAACCAGTCTTTCAAAGGCTCCTCCCCCCAATGTGCCGATTTTTGTTCCATCCTCAAACACTATCATTTTTGACCCAACATCTCTAGGTGCAGATCCCTGCTTTTCAATAATAATACATAGTGCAAAGCTTCTTCCGCTCTTTACAGCCTCACTAGCGGCTTCATATATAGAGATGGGAGTTGACATGAATTTCACCTATTCCAATATAACTTTAAACAAGAATATGAGGTTAAAGCTACCTTATACTACGGTAATAGTCTATAGTCTCTCTAAGGCCTAACTCTAGTGTATATTTAGGCTTCCATTTTAACTCGTTTACAGCCTTAGTTATATCAGCCTGACTATACCTAATATCACCTGGTCTAGGCCTCTGATATACTGGTTTAAGATGTAGTTTATTAAACATCTTTAGAATTATTGAACAGAGATCGTTTATTGATGTTTGTATACCTGTACCTATATTAAATGGTCCTGTTTTTGTGCTTCTAAGTGCAGTAATATTAGCTCTTACGACATCTTTTACATAGACAAAATCCCTTGTCTGTCTTCCATCCCCATATATTATTGGTGGTTCATCATTAAACACTCTCTCAATGAATCTTGCAATAACACCAGCGTAGTATCCGCCTTTCATTCTCGGTCCGTAAACATTAAAATATCTTAAAGCTATTGTCGATAAACCGTAATTACCTTGATAGCTATGGACTAATGCTTCAGCAGCAGCCTTTGTAGCCCCATAAACATTTATAGGGTCTATGATGTGATCCTCGCTTATAGGTAGCTTTCTTGGTTCACCATAAACTGCGACACTACTAGCATAGACAAACCTCTTGATGTCTCTTTTTCTAGCTACCTCGAGTAAGACTAGTGTTCCCTCGACATTTACTTTAAACGCTAGTTTAGGTTTTAGGAAGGCTTCTTCGACACTAACTTTAGCGGCTAGATGAATAATTGCATCAACGTCCTTACATAATTTCATCATAACTTCCTCATCACATATATTGGTGTTAATGAAGGTGAAACGGTTATTACCCAATACATTACTTAGTCTAGAGATTGAACCATCACTTAAGTCGTCAACACCAATAACATAATAGCCTTCTTTGAGTAATTCTTCTACAGTCCAGCTTCCAATAAAACCTGCAGCCCCCGTAACTAGGACTCTCCACATAAGTGGTTGCCCGTGCATTGTCTTTTGGGGATTATGAGTGTTTTGGAATCTTGCATAGGCTTCCCCCTCTCAACCACCTCATCCCTGTCGGTGGTTCATCGGGAGCTACATTGACCGCCACCACTTGGGCGGTCTTACAGGAGGGTGTCGTCATCGGCGAAGGCCTGATGGCTTCACCATCTACAATGAAGATGCAGATATAAAAGTATAGCGTTACCTAAAGTTCCTAAAATACCCTAAATACTCAAATAAGCGAATAATCTAGACCTAGTTTAAATTTGTACACATTTTCCGTAATTAAAAATAGAGAATATATAGTTTTATCGTAAAGTATTCTACGGTGTAGATATCATGTCTAAGAAGACAGGTATTGTGATACCCGAGGATTTAGTTGGTGAGGTGGATAAACTTGTAAAGGATATGGGTTACACTAGTCGTTCACGCTTCGTTCAAGACGCCTTGAGGTATTATATCTCAGCTCTTGCTTGGAGAACTGAAATAGGGAAGGCTGTTGGTGTATTAGCAGTACTATATAATCATGAGACTCAAGGTGTTGAAGAAAAGCTCACAGACGTTCAGCATGACTATTTGAATATAGTCGTGTCATCACTACATATACACTTGACCAAGGAGCGGTGTCTTCAGTTAATCGTTGTAAGAGGCAACATATCAGACATCAAGAATTTACATGCACGACTCAATGCCATTAGAGGCATTATAAGCATTACCCCAATAATTGTGAAGGAAACCTAACATTAATTATACCGTACTACTTGACTACATGAGCTGGTTCGAAGGATATCTCAGATACGACAACCTGTGCCCCTAAGGATCTTAGTATAGAAGTAATATTCTCTACGTCTTCAGGATAAGCTAAGACAAATACTGAGTCCCCTATCATAGCTTGTGACACGCCGACTACATTTAGCTTTGAGAGAGCCTTAACGGCACGTACAGTATTGACTGTAGTTACACCTATATTTTTAGCAAACTCCCAACAGCAATCCATGAAAGTTTTAGATGTCGGATTGTTTATGATCTTTTTCAACGTCTTATAACCTTCAACATATACTTTCATTAAATTTATTTTTCTTATTATGTCGGTTTTGCTCATAGACTTAAAGAATCCTAAAACAACTCTATAGTCGTCACCAACAATTATTCTGTCAACTTTGTCTAATCCTGGGGGACCAGGCTCTAAGACTATAACGAACCCTCCAACAACAAGCCCTGATATTGTTCCTAGTCCCGTGCCGCATTCAATTTCCACTATATGTGCTTCCCTAGCTACATCAAGGTATGTTAATTTTAAGTTTAATGCCCGTGCCAATGCTAATCCTGTAGCAATAGCACTTGCACCACTTGTACCAAACCCTCCTCCCATTGGAACCTCTATTTTCTGGTTCACAATCACTTTATACTCTTCATTAACTCTCTCTAGTAGTCTCTCACATACTCTACGTGCTACAAACATGTCTCTTACATATCCGTTAACTAGAGTGGTTATCTCAGTTCTATCACTATCCTCGACTGTTACCTCAACATAAACACCCTTCTTGAGAGCTATACCTCCTCCCTGAGCTCCAGAGACTAAAGGGGAATCACGGACATGAGGTATAAAGAACCCAGATACACCAGCTGGTGAAAATGCTTTAGCATAACCCTTCAAGAACATCCCTCCAATGGAACTATTAAGATATGTGGTTAAGAATTATAGTGACTTTATCCTGTTAAATTTGACTTATTTTCATTCTTTGAGCTATATTAACTGTTATTGGTGTTAAAGCTATCATGAATGGTATTTCAGTTACATATACCCATAACATCCATAAGAGTACAGCCTCTGGTGCTAGAGATCTAGCGCCACTTGGTAGTACAAAGTACTGGCTGAATAGCCAGACACCTAACCCAATGATTATTGAGCCTACTAGTAGTCCTGTACTACACGAGAAGGTTAATAGTGGTGCGTATGGTGTTTTCCTTCTACCTATGGTATATATTACGATAGCCAATGCTGTTACCACTAACCCTATGGCATAGGCAACTGCTACATCGTAACTCATTAGACCTAATACAATAGATGCTAAAAAGACTAGAAGTGCTATTATTAACAGTTCTAAACCTACTGCTATAACCCATACTATACTGTCCCCTTTCTCTTTAAGCTTTAAGACTAGATAGCCTACAATATAGAATCCTATGAAATTTGCTGGTACACCTACACTTAAACTTAATAGTGCATTACCATGAATCAACATATCACTAATGAATATTCCGACTGCAGCTCCTAAAGCACCAACTAGTGGCCCGTAGATGATGGCAAATGATGCAGGTATAAATACTGATGGCCAGAATCTTACGACACCAATAGCTGGAGTAAATATACCTAGGTAGCTCATATACCCTATTACGGCATATAATGCTGCACAGAGAGCCGATGCTGCAATATCCCTAGGCTTCATTAATGACACCAAATTTAAGGTGATATTTTTGGAATTTAAATATTATGTTATATATGGTTTAAACTGTTTAAACAAGATCCACTATGTCACCCACAAGATCGAGAATACTACGATAGCCTCTCATAATATTTCGTGTCTCCTTCGAACACTTCCTAAGAGAGTCTATTAATAATGATCTTAGTAACCCATATTCTATGAAACATTTTTCTGCTTTAACATAATCTTCTGTTAGAACCGCCTTAAATGCTATATTGTGAAGGTGACTTAGCCTCTTAATGAAATCCTCGAATAATTCCGTTTCCTCCCTAATTCTATCAACGATGTTGTTATTTAATCTTACATAGTTTAGCATAACTTTTGCAGTCTTCTTTGCTTGGTCACCTATTTCCTCTAAGTTCTTTAACAATAATCTATATGTTAGAAGTTTTATTGATGATATTTTAGGATGATATGACTTCATATATCCTCTTATAACTCTAACACCATAGAAGTATAGTTTATCTAATGTTTCATCGCGACTAATTATTGAATGTAACATTTCTTTTAATGGCTTCTTTAGCGTATTATAAAGGTCAGTGTACATTGATATGGCTATGGTGTTGACTTTGTATATTAGCTCCTCTAGTTCAATTCTAGTTGTTGTGAATACTTGTAGTGTAAGCATATCTTTTCTTTCATCAATTACTCCTAAACCTAGAAGTATTGAGCATGCTTTTCTAGCTGCATCCTTATGCTCCAAGGTTATACCATTCCTTGAGTATACTCTAATAATATCATAGCCTAAGAGGTAAGATCTTACTATAGCTCTAGTTAAGTTAGGAAATCTAGAGACATCCAGTATTATTTCGGAAGATTTTTCGAGCTCTATATCTATGGGCGTTACTATGAGAGCTCCTCTAGGATCTATAGATAGCCTTACTAAACTTCCTTTCTTAAGCTTTAATTTCCTAACCCACTCCTTGGGTAACGCTATGTAGAGTGAATTTCCTATTTCCTGTACCTTTCTAATTTCATATATCATTTACTCTATCCCTTATTGTGTATATGGTTATCCCGAAAAATAAAACATTTATTTCTACCTACAGCCTTTAGATTTACGAAGCTAATATAGGAATGTGAGGGAAACGACTTTGAATGCTGAGGGTAAGGGAGTATTTTTTATGGAATGTAGGGAAATAAAGGATCTATTAGCTTCAGGGAATCTATGTGTCTCTGTTTATGGTTTAGGTGGTGTAGGTTTAGCTATAACTGCTGTATGGCTAAGAGCTGGTGCTAGAGTTATAGGAGTCGATATTAACGATAGTAAGGTAGACCACCTTAATGAGGGAATAGTTGACCATCCTGAAATCGTTGTGAAAGAAACCATACAGAAAGCTGTAAGGGAGGGTAGATTTAAAGCAACTACTGATGGAGTCAATGCTTCAAAGAATTCAGATATAAAGATAGTTATTGTTCCATTATTGTTAACTAAAAGTAAGGAGCCTGACTTCACAGCCATAGATAGTGCGGTTACAAGTATAGCCAGAGGCTTAAAGAGGGGAGATATGGTCATTATTGAGACAAGTCTTCCTCCAGGAACAACAATGTATAGGATTAAGCCATTACTGGAATCTATAGGTGGGCTTAAGGCTGAAGAAGACTTTGGCCTAGCTTATAGCCCTGAAAGAGTAATGGTAGGACATGCAGTTAGAGATATCGAAGAAGCTTACCCTAAGATCGTTGGAGGAGTTGGTCCAAGGAGCAGCGAAGTCGCTAAAGCACTTTATGAGAGGATAGCTAAAAGAGGAGTTATAGTCGTATCTAACCCTACAGTTGCTGAGTTTGAAAAATTGGCTGAAGGAATATATCGGGATGTTAATATTGCATTAGCTAATGAGCTAGCACGATTGGCTCAAAAACTTGGCGTTGATTATGAGGAAGTGAAGATCGCAGCTAACTCACAGCCATATTGTCATCTTCATGACACCGGATCAGGTGTTGGCGGCTATTGTATACCTGTTTACCCCTACCTCATGTTATACTCTGCTGTATCAAATGGCATACCGTTAGAGTTAACTATTACTGCAAGAAGAATCAATGAGGAACAACCAGAATACGTGGTCAAGCTCATACTGGATGTAATTAAAGAGTTAAAATTAAATTACAACGATGTCAAGATTGCTATTTTAGGTTTAGCTTTTAGAGGTGATATTGGAGACTCTAGAGTTACACCTGTACATGATATTTTGAGAGGTTTAGCTAAGAGTGGTATAAAGAATATTGTTGTTCATGATCCATTCGTAAAGAATGATATTGTTGTTGGAGAATTAGGACTTAAATTAACTAGTGACCTCTCAGAAGCAGTTAAAGACGCTGATATAGTAGCTATCCTAACAAAGCACTCTTTATACCGTAAGTTAACAGCCGAATATCTTAGAGATCTATCTGGTAAAGATAGAATATGTGTTGTTGATGCTGTTCACGCACTCAATCCTAAATTTACACCTAAAGGATCACTATATGTAGGTGTTGGCAGACCGCTAGTAAAAGTCGAGTAATTAAATAAAGGGATTTAACCGAAAACTGCAGTTTCATGTATTAACCTGCCCTCCTCTATTCTCTTTAGTGTTAAGTTTTCAGCTTGCTTCACTGAAGGTTTACCAGTAATAATCCACTCAGCTAATACTTTACCCACAATTGGAGCCATCATGAAACCATGTCCACTAAAACCAACAGCTAAGTATAGACCTTTAATTTCATCTACTGGACCAAGAATTGGATGGTGATCAGGACTCATAACATAGTATCCCATCCAGTACCTTAATACATGAACCCTAGTTAGCCATGGGAAGTACTTAACCCAGATCTTCACTGCCTTATTTAAACATTCCATCCTAGGCGTCAAGGGTATATCATGTTCCTCTGTAAGGTTTACCCCCATTATAAATCCTCCATCAAAGGTTTGTACTATGTAATCCCCTGTAGCCACGTTGATAAGTAACGGGTCAAATAGTCTATTGTAAGACTCGGTTATTATAATGTGTCTGGGTAAATTATGTAGCGGTAAGTCCAAGCCAGCAGTGGAAGCTACCTCTCTTGATTTATAGCCTGCTGCTATTACAACAGTTGAAGACTCAACTATGCCATTACTTACTTTAACGCCTTTTACTTCACCATGGCTGACTATCATCTCATCAACTTTCGTATTAGTGTAAATCTTACCTCCATGAGCCTTGATATAGCCCGCAAGAGAGTGTAATGCTTCGAACGGACATGCCTTACCAGCTAGTGGATCATGTAAGGCTGCTATAAGCCCGTTCTCGCGAATTGATGGAACAATCCTTTTTATTTCCTCTACACTAATCAATCGCGTTGGTACACCTAATGAGTTCTGATATTCACGTATCTTCTCGAACCTCTTGACCTGCTCTTCACTCGTTAGTAGCCATAAATAGCCCCCTCTAAGGTACGGAAACCCATGTTCTTCTGAGAGCTTCTTCCATAAGTCAATACTATATTTCATTAACACGATATGCTCTTCAGTAGTAAATGATGCTCTTATACCTGTTGCACACTTGAATGTTGAACCACTACCAAGATATGATTCCTCAAATACTATAATGTCTTTTATACCCATCTTTACTAGCCAATACGCTATTGAAATGCCTGTAATACCACCACCAATAATGACTACGTTAGCCTTCACTCTTCCCATCCTCCTCTTCTTTGGTTAAGAATAATCCTAATGGTAGTGGTACTATAGGTGGTCTAACTTGTGGTATGAGTAGTTCTTCTGGTCTCTTTCTCAACTTTCTTGAGAGAATTCTTATGAGTAATGGAATACATGTTCTACCCTGACACGGGCCCATACCTATCCTTAGCAGCCTCTTGATGGTCTCTAAATCCGTTACACCCTTCTCTATGAGTTTTTCAACATCTTCTAATGTTACATCTTCACATCTACAAATTATTATTTTACTCTTATCTACTCTTTCTTCCATATTGCCTTAACCTCCAAGGCTAGTTCTCTTGGTACTTCAACAGTAACAACTTGAGTTTTATTTCTCTCATAAACTCTAATCGCCCTTCCTATGCCAACTCTTTCTCCTTTACGATTTAATAGGTAAACTTCATCACCAATATTGATTTTCGGTAGAAACTCATGAGGAATAGTTACATGAGCTTTACCATCATTTCTACTTAGGTCTACAACGAATATTGCTAAACCAGGGCATACTGCCACACATAGTGTGCAACCTATACATTTATCCCAATTTATCTTTGGAAGAGCTGTTATATTTTCCATCTCGATCGCCTTAAAGGGACAAGCTCCAACACATATATTGCATGGTATTTCTTGAGGACACTCAATAATGGCAACGGGCCCTTTTTTCAACCTATCATCAGGTGGTATGTATCCTAATTTCCTTAGTTCCTCTGTTGTAATGTACCCTCTTTCAAGTATTCCTTGAAGAATGTTCTTCATGGTTCACTTCACCTCTTCAACTATTATCTTTCTTAATCCTTCCCTAACTCTAGCACTTACATCAGCTTTCCTTAGCTCATTAAGGAACTTTAACAATTCTTCTCTCTCTTTACGAGCTTTCTCAATATCACCTTTAACTCTAAGAACAGCTGTTAACGCTGCTATTGCACCTTCAATCATAGCTGTACTTGCCTCCTCTATACCAGCAGCATCACCTGCAACAAAGACTCCTGGAATGCTAGTTTCCATATACTTTGTCCTGTAAGGTACGTATCCTCCCAGCTCTGGAACCCAAGCCATTTTTACTCCTAATTGTGCTAGTAGTCTAGTATCAGGTGTTAAACCGACAGCCAACACTAAAAGGTCGCATCTGTACACCTTCTCAGTGCCTGGTATTGGATTGTATTTTTCATCAAATTCTATTAAGATTACTTCTTCAACTCTCTCTTTGCCACGGGCCTCCTTAACGCTATGCCTTATAAGTATTGGTACACCGTATCTTCTAATTTTGGCTGCATGGACAAACCATCCGCCAATAGTTGGGGCTATTTCGGCTATGGCATGGACCTTAACGCCAGCCTGTAACAGTTGATAGGCAAGAATCAAGCCAACATTTCCAGAGCCAATTATTACTGCTTCTTCTCCAGGTTTAACACCATACTCATTCATTAACGTTTGTACACCACCAGCACCCATAACACCAATGAGGTCGTTGCCTGGGAATGCAAGGTAGTTTTCTGAAGCACCTGTTGATACAAGTATGTTCTTTGCCTTCACACGGTATACCTTATTCTCTCTTTTACATGCAAGCCCAACCCATAAATCCCTAAAGATGCCAAATGCTATGGTCTCAGCAAGTACCTTGATATTACTCTTCTCTCTAACCTTCTTTGATAGAGCTTCAGCTATTTGAAACCCTCTAAGACCACCAAATAATTCTTCTGAACCAAAGAACTTATGTGTCTGCTTAACAAGCTGCCCCCCAAGACGAAAATGTTCATCGACAAGCACCACGTTTAGACCATAATCTGCAGCTTTGATTGCTGCAGAAAGTCCTGCCGGACCAGAGCCAATAACTAGGAGGTCTGCTTCTAGTGTTTCTTCAGCTGACTCAAAAACCTCCTTGACATCTGGTACATCACTTAGCCCCTTCTGTCTGCAAACACGAACACCTTCTCTAACTGGTTCTCGGCAAACTCTAACATTAGGTACCCCATCAACTATCATGAAGCATGAGCTACACTTACCAATCATACAGAATGGTCCACGAGGCCTACTAAACCTCTTAGAATAAGAGAATGCATCAATACCGTTAGCGTAGAGTGCTGCAGCAATACATTCTCCCTCATATCCCTCTATCTCCTTATCCTCAAAGTAGAATCGTAGCTTACGTCCACGTTTAAACTCTAGAATAGGGTGACGCCACAAACGTCTATTCACAAAGACACCACATATTCACTATAGAAGATTAAAGATATTAAACGTTACCTTGATAGATGTGGTAACGGTGAGTGGGGTCATGTCTATAGAGTTTCTCCTCTCTAGAAGATCTATTAGAAAGTTTAAGCCGGAACCGATACCAAAAGAGACCTTACTAAAAATAGTAGATGTGGCACGATATGCGCCTAGTGCGAGGAATTCTCAGCCATGGGAATTCATAATAATAACGGATAAAGATACTATTAAAAAGCTAAGTAAGACCAGAGGATTAGCTTCAAAACCCTTAGAAGGCGCTACTGCCGCTATAGCCGTAATAACTGATCCTTCAATAAGCCCTAACACTCATATGATTGATGGAGCATGTGCAACAATGTATATTCTACTAGCAGCACATGCCCTAGGGCTAGGAGCAGTATGGATTAATGCACTAGACCATTCAGAAATGAAGAGAATACTCAAAATACCGGAGAACAAATTCCTTCTCTGCATTATCGCCTTAGGATATCCAGATGAAAAACCGGAGCCAAAACCAAGGAAGCCGCTAGAGAAATTAGTTCACAATGAAACCTACGGATAAATGTATGGACTTTAAGTTAACGTCTTGGGTTCTTTTTCTTTTTAACTTAAAATATCTAGAAATGGTAAATGTCAGCCCTGGCCACTTAACTCATCCTATCGGTCAAAGGGTGTGTAGTCATCATCCATTTTGTCTTATAGAACTCTGAACATTATAACTTTTTCACATAATAGAAGTAAAATTGGTTAGGATTATTGCTTAGCATGTTTTGCTAGCTCCTTAGCTAATGTTACATTACCCAGTGTTATAATGTGGAACCCGTTAATGTTTAATGAGGAGAGTTCATCTATTAGCTTTGTAAAGTACTCTATATTGTAGTTTAATACTTCCTCCTTACTCTTACATTGTTTGAGCTTTTCCTTGTACTCGTCTGGTAATGGTATTTTGAGTTTCTCCTCTAATAGCCTAGTTATTTCACTATTACTCAAAGGAGTTAATGTTAGTATTACTGGTATTTCCACCTTGTACTCTTTAAGTTTATTTAGGAATGTCCTTGCTTGACTATAGGAGTAGACTGGTTGTGTTTGAGTGAACTCCGCACCAGCTTTAACCTTCTTCTTAAGCTTCAATACCTCGAGATCTAATGGGTCAAAGTGTAGATTTGCTACAACACCTACATGAACTATCTTACCTTTAGTCCCTAATGGTCTACCTGAGAAGTCTACACCAAGATCACTAATTAACCTTATGAGATAGACCAGTCTAACAGAGTCAAGATCGAAGACTGGTTTAACCGATTTAGGACTACCTATGTGCGGCCAATCACCAGTTGCAACAACTATATTACGTATACCTAGTACTATCAGGGATAATACGTAAGATGTTAATGCTGCTCTATTCCTATCCTTACATGTAAGTTGGGGTATAACTTCTACATCTAGCTCCTTCATAATAGCATAAGCTAATGGTAATGGGTTGCTTTCAATAACGCCTGCAGGATTATCAGTAAAGTTGAATGCATCAATATATTCTTTCAATTCCTTAACTAGGGAGGCCAGGGCATCAAAACCTTTACCTCTACCTGTTTCAACCTCGTATGTTAATACCCTTTTACCATAAACTATTTTTCTCATAAGTTCGCTTACTGGCTCTCTTTTCTGTGGTAAATAATCTCTTACAGTAAATCCTTGATCGAGAATTACTTCGCTAAAGACTTTGGGTATTTCACTCTTATTATTCTTGAACATTTTAGCCCAGGGGCATATTCTATTATCTACTTCACAGTATCCTCCACTACCACCGCCACATGGACCATTTAGCATGTTTTTAGGGCATCCATTAACTATTAGTTTGCTCATTTTCACCAACCCCAGTTAACACTTGTTTTACTGAATAGGCGGTGTAGTCTCTTCAACACCCTGCTTAAGGGGTGATCTTTTCCTAAACGTGTACCCTCAAGTCTTAAAAGATATCCTAAAAGACTATCAACCATTGACAAGGCTGGAGCTACATACTTTATTCTCTTTAATGGCCCATAGAGGATGAAGTCAGCACCCATAAGCCTCATGAAGACAGCTGAACCACCCAGTATGCCTACAACACCTTCTACACCAAAGTCCTTCTTTGAAACTACACCTAAGGCATTAGCTGGTGCTGCTCCTGAGGGGAGACCAAGTTTATCCTTGAATAATCTTATAGCTGATCCGCAAAGGCTGATACTTGAAGGATCAAGTACAACAGCATCTAAAAGTAACTTATCAATACCGTAGCTTCTGGCTTTTGGTAGGAGCTTTTCCTCTAAGAGTTTAAGTCTAGCATTTGGAGTAAGAGAGGAGACGGCTTTAGCAGGATCAAATCCCATAATAACACTTGCCTCAATATTGTAGTCTCTTATGGCCTTGTATTCCTCTTCAGGTGAGTTAATGAATAGGCCATTGGCAATACACTTATCGTTTACACCTATCTCATATGCTAACTTATATCCGACAATTCTAATCTCTGGTGATGGTGCATCAATGAATACTGGAACCTCAGCAGTATCAACTATGAATGCTAATGTATTTTCAAAAACCTTAACATTATTGCCAATAAGGTCTATGGCCAGAGCTATACCATACTCTTCTGCTATCTTCTTAGCTGCTTCAATCTCCTTAATTGTAGCCTCCTTATCAATAATGCCTTCATCAGCGCTAATTAGTTTTTTATCACCAATGTAGAATAAGCTTCCAACTGCTACAACAGGGTTAAACCCTGGTAACCCTCCAAACCTTACACCACAAACCTCAAAAACCACCTGCTTAACATTGAAACTCAGTGGGTAGAGTTTTTCACCCTTAAACATTATTACTGCCCTCAACACACCATACTAATTATCATATGAGCCTGAGTAATAGAGGTATAGTATGTAGATAAGTTTTTCCCTCAAATAGCATATGTTTAGGTTACCAAAACTGCTCATTAAAAAGAATTCTTATATACTATGGAGTACTCTACAACACCATAGATAACAAACAATACACTCTAATATATCTACCACTAGGTGTTAACACATGATGTATGATAAACTTGGTCCTGGAAAGAACCCTCCAAATGAAGTCTATGTTGTAATAGAGATACCTATGGGCGGATACGTCAAATATGAGATTGATAAGAAAACAGGAGTAGTAATGGTTGACAGAATATTATACACATCAATGGTGTATCCATTCAACTACGGATTTATACCAGCAACACTAGAGGAGGACGGAGATCCAGTAGATGTGCTAGTACTAAGCTATGAACCATTACACCCAGGAACAGTAATACCAGCAAGACCAGTAGGAGTCCTAGTAATGGAAGATGAGGAAGGACCGGACAGTAAAATAGTAGCAGTACCCAAGGACAAGATAGACCCAAGATTCAAAAACATAAAAGACGTAAAAGACATACCAGAAGCAATAAAAGAGAAGATAAAACACTTCTTCGAACACTACAAAGAACTAGAACCAGGAAAATGGGTAAAAGTGAAAGAATGGCTAGGAGTAGAAGAAGCGAAAAAGAAAATCACAGAAGCAATAAAAAGATACCAAACAACACAATAATTGTATCATTTATTTAAATCTTCATGGAAACCTCATAGCCAAGATATCCCACCTTAAAACTTATTTTTAGTTATACACTTATTTTCTAACATTTTTTCCTTCACAACAATTCCACTAGGTAAAAATACACAACAATAATAAAGAACATTATTCTAATCTGGTGAAAAGAATGGACAAGAAATATTTACTTGAGTTAGTAAAAATAGCACGAGACTACAAAGTATACAAACTAGTACCTCTAATACTAATAGCAATGGGCATCTTACCTACAGGAGGAGACGACAATAGCGACGATCCTGTACTTCTCTAAAATGGAATTTATTTTTCTATTCTATATATTATTATTTTCATACCCCGATAACCATTAAAGGATAATACAAGATAAGTAATAAAATTTTTCAAAGAGGAAAATGACATTATTATAACGGTTGACCCTAGTGCCCAGAAGAGGATCACTAGAACCAGCAGGAATTTTAAAAAGAAGATATCTTGAGTTTGTTCAGTTAGCTGACACTACCACACTTAGAATATTAGAGTTTTTCTATAACCAATCAAATGTCAGGGTACTATACGATGCAGTTAGAAAATTAAACATGCCAAGTACATCCTTCTGGCGTCGAATAAGTACATTGAAAAGGAAAGGTATAACATTCACGATAGATATAGACGAAAGAAAAATAGGATTGTCTAAAATAAGCTTCTTCTTATATGATGTATTCCTTAACAGGTACGAAATACCTCATAGCCACTGGTACAATGCATATACGGTGAGCTCTGTGCCCTTTGGCACTCATCTCGTATATTACTATCCAATTACGTACGGTTATAAATTCATTAAAGATGAAATTAACAAAATATGTAAGGAAGAAAAAACAGATTACCTCATGATTGATTATAGTTTTACATTTTCTGCCAAGCCTAGCTTCACTAAATATTTCGATGTAGAGAGAGGCAGATTCAATTATTTTTGGAAAGAATGGATAGATAAGATTAAGGAAATCTTAGAGTACAGGGAAACAGTAAAAGAGGAAAATCCAGCAATTTTTATTAATGAATATAGAGAGAAACCAGAGGATTGGTTTGATCTATTAATTCTTAAAGAACTTCAAAAGGATGCATTTAAATCATTTAAAGAAATAAGCGAAAGTATAGGTATTAGAACATGGAAAGTAAAATATCATTATGATAAACACATCTTAGCTAAGGGAGTAATTAAGGGAATAAGACCTAAATTAATATATACCGACATAACTAATGCCTATACATGTATTATGATATTACAAATAGGAGAAATAAGTGGGTGCAAATTAAGTAAACTAATTGACTTCTTAATAAGATTACCATTTATTTTGGTTGTTACTTTATCTTCAGATTTAAAAATATTAAGCCTACAAATTGTCATACCTTACGATGAACTCATAGGATTCTTTCACTTTAAGAAAATACTAAAAAAGTATTTTAAAATTATTTTAGAATTCAATTACCATTACCAATATTCTAGCAAGAGAACTATTCCCTTTACTAATTATAATCCTTATACTGGTGTTTGGGTTAAGTATCCTAGTGAGCTTGCCAGCTTTCTTGAAGAGAAGCTTGCTAAAGGTAGGGAACCTTCAGCTGTAAGGTAGTGTATTACTTGATTTTTATGTAGAATTTTCCTTGAGTTATCCCCAGTCAAGGAAAATTAGATATAAAATACTCTAAATAGTATATTATATATGGAGGCGTCGGGGAGTGGGTGCTGTACTAGGCTACAAACAGCTTTTAGAGTTTGTGGAGGCCGCTCTCAAAGGTAAGAATGTCGATCCTCTCACTCGTGGTTTAATAGCCTACCTTATGAGTAAGGCTAGTGTTGAGAAGAGAAGGGTACATTTACGTTTACTCTTCTACATCCTGAATAAACTTAACCTTTATCCCTGTAAGATTAACTTATCTGTGGAGGAACTTAATGTTCTAAAGAAGATAGAAATAGAGGTTAGAGAGTATTTTAAAAGAAACCCTTTGAAAAGTCAAATTACTAATAGAAAATTTACTATAAAATTTAATATTCACATGAAGGGTACACCCTCACTTGTCATAATTAGCTCTCAACACCCATTCCCAAGTTTAGATAATGTTAGAGAAGAATTTAATGAGGCTGGAATGCCCCATAGCTATGTAACACAAACATACCTAATATAACAATATTTTATTCTTAGAACCTTTTATCGGCTAAATAACCTTGTATGTTAGAATGTAGTATTCTCTCCCAATATTGAGGTTTATGTCTGCTTTATCCTATAGTTCAATAAGTACATATAGTGTGTGGTATTTTTTACGTTGTGAGGATTCAATATTATGTTGGATGTCGCTATACTAGTTGGGTATGGAAGGGATAGTTTAGGTTTGAGAAGTTTTAGCATACAGTTGCTTGATAAGCCTTTATTAGTGTGGGTTTTAGAGTCGTTGAAGGAGATATCAAAGAGCCCTTTAATCATTGTGACTTCTGAGGGTCATGCCAAGGCCATAATGAGGTCTGGTATAGAGCTACCTCGTGATGTAAGTTATACTATAGTGATAGACACCTATATTACCTTTAAGAAGCCTAGTTCACTTTCAGGAGTTTATACAGCTTTATCCAGTACTATACATGATAAGGTGTTTGTGACTATGCCTAATTATCCTTTGGTTAAGGCATCAAGTGTTAAGAAAATGCTAACAATGATGGACGATTATGACGTGGTGATCGTTAAACTTCCTAGTGGTGAAATAGAGCCGTTGCTTGGAATTTATAGGAAGAGAGTGTCATCCAAACTTGAACACCTATTAGAGGCAGGATATGATATTTACCAAGCACTTAAAGAGCTAAAAGTGAAAATCATACCAGTTAGTGCCCTCTCTAATAATCCTGAACTAGAGTTTACATGTATAAATAGCTTCCAAGACACATTTAGAGTGGGTAGAATATTAGCCACAAAGGGATTAGGGTGAGAAGTGTTATGTCGGAGACTAAGCTGTTATGGATTTTAGAGAGAGTCGTAAGTAAGGCCACAGAGTATCTTCGTAGAGTTCAAGGTAAGAGGGGGATAGAGAGAGTTTACTGGAAAAGAGGCCTTGATGAAACTAGAGCTATAGACTGGGATGTTGAGGAGTTAATAATAAGAGAACTTGAGGGGGCAAAACTGAATGCTCTAGTGGTAAGTGAGGAAAGGGATCCATTGACTATTGGAAATGAGGATAAATTGGAATACATTATAGTGGTTGATCCTTTGGATGGTAGTTTAAACTATCTAGTTGGGATACCATACTCTTCGGTTAGTATTGCAGTGGCTAAGTATAAGGATAATGCCACACTAAACGATGTTGAGTTAGGTGTCATCCAATCGGTATTTACAGGAGACGTGTATGTAGGAGTTAAAGGTAAAGGGGTCATGGTTAACGGTGTAAAGCTGATGAGTGAGAGGAGAGTTAGCCAAGGGTTAATACTAGGCTACCTTAATGATGGAGCATATAACGTTATGTTTGAAGTGGAAAAAGTAACTGGACCGTTTAAGTTTAGGAGTCTTGGTTGTGCAAGTTTAGATCTAATGTTGGTTGTTAAGGGTGAGGCTGATTTATTCGTAGATTTAAGGTCGAAACTTAGGGTTACCGATTTAGCAGCAGCATATGTAATACTTAAGGAGGCTGGATGCATAGTAACCGATGGTCAGGGCAGCCCCATAGACGCGTCCATATCAACATTGAGTCATGTACCTTCGGTAATAGTGTTTAGAAATAAGAATGTTTATGAAAAATACAGGTTCATATATGACTTAGCAAAGAAGTTTATTTTCTCGAATCAACCAAGCCGAAAGGAGAGTGGATAGTATTAAATGATGTTTATTATCCATAAATCTCTCGTACCATCCCCCCTCACATGATATAATGTGTATTTATGATACTCTAGTCTATCACCTGGCCCTACAGGACTGTATGGTATTTGGGTTTCATACGGGGCCCACTCATCCTCAGTTATATTATAGTAGTATAATCCACCATACCTGCCAATAAGCCATAGGTAGCCTTCATTAGAGTCGTAGGCTAAGCCAACACTATAACCTACAGGTGAGTTAGCTAGAGTATACCATAAACCATCTGATATATTGTATACATAGAAGTCTGGTAATCCTCCACCAACATGAACATATATTAGGTT
>Ga0190367_1000387_pt1 | contig 32687 bp, 43 predicted proteins | sample 4872181011_MG_FD_171838 | JGI IMG/M metagenome (GOLD analysis project Ga0190367, IMG submission 171838) | Hydrothermal vent microbial mat bacterial communities from Southern Trench, Guaymas Basin, Mexico - 4872-18-10-11_MG | ecosystem: Environmental > Aquatic > Marine > Hydrothermal vents >...
GGCTGGCACGGAGGCCTCGTGGCAGCAGAGCAGGGGACAGGAGCCAGCCCTGAGTTCCAGAGGCCCTAAGACCCTGACACGCGCTTCCACGAGCTTGGCCACGCGGGGCGCGCCCTCCGGCCCGCAGATGACGGAGCCCTTCTTCAGGTCATATCTGGCCACGCCAGCCAACCTCACGCCCACGTCATCGCCCGGCCCAGCCAGCTCCAGCTCGCGGCCCCAGGATTGCACGGATTCCACGTGCCCCACGGCCCCTACCGGCAGGACGAGCACGTCATCGCCCGGCCTGAGGATCCCGGACCTGATCACGCCGGCTGCCGCCCGGGCGGCATCGTAGTAACGGTGGACCGGCAGCCTGAGCGGCTTATCGTTAGGCCTCTCAGGCACCTCCAGGCTCTTAATGGCCTCTAGGAGCGTTGGCCCATCGTGCCAGGGCATCTCGCTCGAGGGAGCCGTCAAGTTCTCACCCCTAAGGGCCGATATGGGCACGAAGATAGCCTTGGGACGATAGCCCAGCTCGTCTAAGAGATTCTCGCAGAACTCAACTGCTTTTTCAAAGGCATCACGCTTGTAGCTTACTAAATCCATCTTATTCACGGCCATTACGGCCTGCTCGACGCCGAACGCCGAGCAGAGGGCCAGGTGCTCTCTCAGGCCCAACAGCTCGCCTTGCTTAGTAATATCCGGGGCGCTCAGGACCACGAGGGCCGCATCGGCCTGTGATATACCCGGCACGGCATTACCGATATACTTCAGCAGGCCGGGCATGTTGATGAGCTTAACCCTGAAAGGCCCGAGGTCCAGGGGCCTCCAGGCCGAGAGGTCGAGCGTGTGGCCTCTCCTCCTCTCCTCAAGCCCCGTGTCTATTATGAAGGCATAACAGGAGCCCTCGAGGCCCAGCTGCCGGGCCAAGCCCGCCATCCTCTCGACTAGCTTACCGCTTACCTGGCCTAGCTCGTCCAGGAGGCGCCCTATCAACGTGGATTTCCCGTGCCAGGCCTCTCCCACCACGGCCAGGTTAAGGATGGGCTTCAAGGCTGGCCCTCACCCCCGGCCAGCCTGGCCCTGACCTCGCGCACTAAGTCGGCCAGGGCCACGGGCACCTGCTCCCTCGTAGCCATGTCCCTGAGCATCACGCGCCCTTCCTCGCGCTCCCTCGGCCCTACTATGATGGCTAGCCTGGCGCCCAGTTTGTCGGCCAGGGATAGCTCTTCTCTCAGCTTCTTCCTCATGAGGCTAACCTCGGCCTTAATGCCAGCGGACCTGAGGGCCTCGGCCACTTTGACCGCGTAATCGAGCACCTCTGGCGAGACGGGCGCGATATACACATCGCACCTAGGCTTCACGGGCAACTCGGCGCCGGAGCGCTCGAAGGCTAACACCAGCCTATCTATGCCGAAGGCGAAGCCCACAGCCGGCAAGCTGGGGCCGCCGAACTCCTCTATCAGCTTGTCGTAGCGCCCGCCGCCGCAGACCTGTTTCTGGGCGCCGAGGGGCGGGAAATCAATCTCGAATACCGTGCCCGTGTAGTATTCCAGGCCCCTCACTATGCTCATGTCCACCACGTAATTGCGCACGCCGAACCATACCAGCGCGTCTAAGACGGCCTCGAAGCGCTCTATGGCCTCTCCCACAGGGCCTGAGGAGCCCAGCAGGCCCTTGAGGCGCTTAAGGGCTTCTTCCCTCGGGCCGCGGATCTCCATGAGCTTGAAGAGCTTATCGGCTACCTCGAAAGGCATCTTGAACAACTTGCGCTCGCCCCCTTCCTCGTAGGGCACGCCGTAGTAGGCCCACTTCAGTTTGGCCATGAGCACCAGCTCCCCGGCCTTGCGCTCTATCACGTCGCGGAGCTCGTTAAAGGCGCCTTGCTCGTGGAGTTCCCTGAGCCTGTAGACGCGCGGGTCCAGCTCCAGGAGGGACTCGTAAGAGGCCGGTATCGGGCTCTCGCCGGCATCTAACCGCTTGAGCTCTTCTTCCTTCCAGAGGCGGACCTCATCGCAGCGTCTCACGAGGTCAGACAGCTCATCTGGCCCAAGGCGTTCTCCCCTGGCCAGCTTCTGGCCGTAGAGCCTCAGCTTGTCCACGGAGCTGCTGAGGGAATCCAGGGGCCCTACTATGCGATTCCTGACCTCCTCGGGCACGCCCGCCTGGGCTAGGAAGGCCCTTATCACAGCCATATCCCCTATCCTGAGTGAGCAGCCCTCCAGGCCCAGCTCCTCTAGGACGCGCGTGGCCAGCCTTATGACCTCGGCATCTGCTTCTGGGTGTGGCGAGCCTATGAGCTCCACGCCCGCCTGCCAGAACTCGCGGTAACGGCCTGCTTGGGGCTCGTCGTAGCGGTAACAGGAGCCTATGTAGTAGAGCTTCAGGGGCTTCTTGGAGAGGTCCAGCTCGCCGGTAGCCAACATACGGGCTACAGGTGCTGTGAGCTCGGGCCTGAGGGCCATCTCGCCTTCATCGATGCGGAAGACGAACATCCGACTCCTTATCTCCTCGCCAGAGCGGAGCGCGAAAAGCTCGAAGCGCTCGAAGATGGGCGTGCAGACCTCTTGGTAGCCGTAGAGCTCTAGGACGCGCCTTATGACACGTTCCACGTAAGCTCTCTTAGCCATCTCCTCTGGAGGCCAGTCCCTAAGGCCCCTGGGCAGTTTCAGGGCTAACTTCTCCATGACCTCAACACCCCCACGTGATATCCTTGTGGGCTTGAGACGAGCTCGGCGATCGGGCAGGCCAGTAGGTCCCTAGAGGTGAAGAAGATCGCCCCTTTGCACCCCTGCTCCCTCGGGTTGGAGGGATGGCATCGTCCTTTATTTAAGGTTTCCCAGCCAGCCGCTCAAGCCTTCCTCGCGGCTTCTGAGAGTTCGGCCAGCAGCTCAGGCCTCAGGTCCCTGAGCATGGGAAGGAAGACGCCCGCTCTGTCTGCGTCCACCAGGTCTACCTCGGCCACCACCAGATCTTCCTCGTCGTAGCGGGCCTTAGCTATGATGGAGCCCGTCGGCCCTAGGAGGCGCGAGCCGCCCCAGAAGTGGAGGCCGTCCTCGCGGCCCACGAGGTTTACGTAGGCTAGGTGGACGGTGTTCTCCAGAGCCCTCGCGGCCAAGAGGGTCTCGAAGTAGGCGCGGCGCACGCCCGGGGAGGCCGAGATAGCAACTATGAGCTGGGCGCCCCTTAGCCTGAGCAGCCTAGCGACCTCGGGGAAGAAGACATCATAACATATCATCATGCCTATCCTGCAGAGGCGCGTCTCAAAGACGCGGGCCGTATCGCCGAGCCTGAAGTAGCGTTTCTCCTCGAAGACGCTGTGGGTCGGGAGGTACATCTTCCTGTAGGAGCCCACTAATCCCTCAGGCCCCACTAGGACAGCCGTGTTATAGAGGACCGCTTTTGAGATGCGGCTGGCCTCCGGGAGGCCAAAGACTATGTAAATGCCTTCTCGTCTCGCTACCTCGGCCATCTGCTCCGTAGAGGGGCCTGGCACGGGCTCGGCCAGCTCGTAGTAGAGGTCACGGCAGACATAGCCCGTGAGGGAGAGCTCAGGAAAGATCACGAGTTCAGCACCTTCCCCACGCGCTTTACGGGCCATCTCCTCCATCTTGGTCAGGTTAGCCTCCTTATCGCCTACCACGCACTCCATTTGCGCCAACGCTATCTTGAAGCGCCCTCCGATCGCTGCCGACGTCACGCATGCTCACCTCCTGAGGGCATACGGGAGCCTGAAGTCGTGGCCCACGGTCCTGTAAGCCAGCTTAACCGTTATGGGAGCCCGGCGCTTGTGTTCGTTCGCCAGCCAGCGGTCCCTCACGGCCAGCACGGCCTCTAACGGCAGGCCCAGGTCAGCCGCTATGCGTTCCGGGGGTATGAAGTGTTCTAGGCCGTAGAGAATTAGGTCCAGGACCTCGTATTTCATGCCTAACTCGCCCTCAGCCATCTGGCCGGGCAAGAGGGCAGGCGTGCTGGGCTTCCTTATTATCTCCTCCGGCACCCCCAGGTAACGGGCTAACATGCGCACCTGCGTCTTGAAGAGGTCCGCTATGGGCTCTATATCGGCTGCCCCATCGCCCCACTTCGTGTAGTAGCCCAGCATGGCCTCTGATTTGTCCGTAGTCCCGCAGACCAACAGGCCGTAGCGGTTCGCGTAGTAGTAGAGGCAGAGCATGCGAACTCTGGGCTTGAGGTTAGCCCTAGCCATGTCGTCGCCTGGATCGTAAGCCGGGAGGGAACCATAGATGGCCTTGAGGATGGGCGTGATATCCACGTGCTCTACCCTGATGCCCAATTTCTCGGCCACTATCTCCGCGTGCCTTATGGCCTCTGGGTCATAGGTCTCTTCCTCAGGCATTATGAGGCCCAACACCTTATCTGGCCCGAGCGCCCTGACGGCCAACGTGGCCGTGGTGGAGCTGTCTAGGCCGCCTGAGAGCCCTATCACGAGTCCCCTCGCGCCCACTGAGGCCACATAATCCCTTATGAACTTAGTGATGTAGGCCGTGACGCGTTCTTCGTTTATCTTGAGCACTTCAGGCCCAAGCCTCACAGCCCGCCACCACGCGCCCTTCGGAATAACGTTATTAAGCTCTTACCTCCCGATCACCGCCTGAAAGGCGGAGAGTGCGCGGGTTGGGGAGGAGGAAGAGGAGGCGTAAAATCATAGTCAGACGGAAGACGTTGCCTAAGGTCTTTACGTGCCCTAAGTGCGGCATGCAATCTGTGGTGGTCAAGATAACGGCCGGCCCTTCCGGCCGGATAGCACACGTAGTTTGCGGCCGCTGTGGTCTCTCGGCTGACGTGCCTGTGAGCCCCATCCACAAGGAGGTAGATGCCTACTGCAAGTTCGTGGACGCTTACTACGCTGGCGAGGTGGGATGATGGCCCCGAGGCCCGGCAGGGTAGAGCGCTACCTGCTGGACAGGATAGGCGAGGAAGGCGCTATCCACATGACGCTCCTTGACCCCGAGAAGGTCCCGCCCGAGAAGGCCGCGAGCATAGCGGAGGAGGCCGAGACTGCGGGTACGGCGGCTATCATGGTGGGCGGCTCCACGCTGGCCACCACTGAGGAGCTAGATGGCGTCATCTTGGCCATCAAGGAGCGCGGCGTGGGCGTGCCGGTGATCCTTTTCCCGAACAACATAACGGGTATCAGTAAACACGCCGATGCCATTTGGTTCATGTCCCTCCTGAACTCCACGGACCCCTACTTCATCATAGGAGCCCAGGTCTTGGGTGCTCCTCTGGTGAAGCGCCTCGGCTTAGAGGCCATCCCGATGGGTTACATAATCATAGGCTACGGGGGCGCGGCGGGCATCATAGGCCGGGCTACCCCAATACCCTACGAGAAGCCAGAGCTGGCAGCCGCTTACGCCATGGCTGCTGAATGCTTGGGCATGAGGTTCGTCTACCTCGAGGCTGGCTCCGGCGCACCCAGGCCGGTGCCGGAGGACATGATAAAGCTCGTGAGGAAAGCCGTTAGCATACCTCTCCTAGTTGGAGGAGGGTTAAGAGATGGAGATAGCGTGGAGAAGGCCGTGAGGGCCGGCGCTAATGTGGTCGTCACGGGCACCGCCGTGGAGACGGGCAAGCGCATCAAGGATAAGATAAGGGCCTTCATAAAATCGATAAAGGAGGGCGTGAAGCTCAGGGGGACGCGGGGCACCAGCCTTTAATCACCCTTTTAAAACTTTCAGCCGTCCCTATCCCGTGCGTCTGTAGCGCGTGGACAGGCAGTATAAGGCCCCGCCTACCCGCTGCTAGCTGGGCATGGCCGGGGACAGCGACCTGGAAGCGTACAGGCGCTCTGTCATGGAGGAATTCGAGCGGTTATTGGCGGTAGCCCGGGAAGCTAGGGCCAAAGGGCTTGACCCAGAGCTAGAGCCAGAGCCCGGCCTAGCCCACGATGTAGCTAGCCTGGTCGAGGGCATGACGGGCCCCCCGGGCGTGGCGGAGCGCATAAGGGAGCTCTCAGCCGAGATGGAGAAGGACGAGCTAGCCTTCAGGATAGCCGAGGAAATAGTAGCTGGCCGATTCGGCGACCTCGGGGGCGAGGAAAAATGCGCCGAGCAGGCCATAAGGACCGCCCTGGCCATTCTGACCGAGGGCGTCACCGCCGCGCCGGTCCAGGGCATCTCGTGCGTGAGGATAAAGCGTAACCTAGATGGCACGCGTTACTTGGCCATATATTACGCTGGCCCCATACGCTCAGCTGGCGGCACCGATCAGGCCCTGACGGTCGTGATAGGCGATGTGGTGCGCAAGGCCCTGGGCCTAGACCGCTATAAGGCCACGGAGGCCGAGGCGAGGCGCTTCGTGGAGGAGATAAGGCTCTATGAGCGCGAGGTCGCGCGCTTCCAGTACAACGTGCCCGACGCCGCCATCGTCAAGGCCGTGATGAACTTGCCCATCGAGGTGAATGGCGTCCCTACTGACCCCGTGGAGGTCTCCTTCTTCCGCGATTTGCCGCGCGTGGAGACGAACAGGCTCAGGGGCGGCGCCCTCCTCGTGCTCAACGACGGCATCATAGGCCGGGCTAAGAAAGTGCTGAAGGTCGTGGAGAAGCTGGGCCTGGAGGGCTGGGATTGGCTGGCTGAGCTGGCTGAAGAAGCCAGCAAAACGAGCGGGGAGGGCGAGAAGGAGGGCGTGTTAGACGAGGTCATAGCCGGCCGTCCTGTGTTCTCCATGCCGGACCGGCCGGGGGGCTTCAGGCTGAGGTACGGGCGCTCTAGGAACACGGGCTTAGCGGCCGTGGGCGTCCACCCAGCCACCATGGTGCTCCTCAAGGGTTTCTTAGCCGTTGGAACGCAGCTTAAGCTCGAGGTGCCCGGGAAGGGCGGCGTGGCCATGCCCGTGGATGGCCTGGAGCCGCCTATCGTGAAGTTGAAGGACGGTTCCGTGGTCCGCGTGGAGACGGTCGAGCAAGCGAGGGCCTTAGCCGGTCAAGTCGAGAAAATCTTCTTCCTCGGCGACCTCTTAATAAGTTACGGCGATTTCCTTTACAATAACAAGGAGCTGCTGCCCTCCGGTTACGTGGAGGAGTGGTGGGCTCAGGAAGCCCAGCGGGCCATTAAAGAGCGCTTCGGGGGTGATATTGCGCAGGCCGCTGAGGCAGCCGGCTTACCGCCCGTCGAGCTTGCTAGGCTGCTCGAGGAACCCATGGGGGCCAGGATAAGCGCCCGGATGGCCATAGGGCTCTCAAGAGCATTAGGCATACCGCTCCACCCTAGGTTCACCTACTTCTGGCACCTCCTGAGCCCGGTGGAAATCCTGGCCCTGAGAAGCTGGGCCTCATCGTGTGAGCTCCTGGTGGATGACGGTGGTGAAGTAAGGGGCCTTAAGGGCGAGGCCAGGGAGGAAATCAAAGAGCTTCTCGAGCGCCTCTGCGTCCCCCATGTCATGAAGGGTCAGGAAGTGCTCGTGGAAGGCGATGATGCTCTCGCCTTGGCCACCTGCCTGGGCGTCGTAGGCCGGGAGGAGCTGGCGAGCGAACTCGAGAGCGTCCGCGACAGCTTAGAGCTGGTAAAACGCCTCTCCGGCCTGGAGGTGCGTAATAAGGCCCCCGTTTTCCTCGGGGCCCGTATGGGCAGGCCTGAGAAAGCCAAGGAACGCGAGATGAAACCGCCTGTCCACGTGCTCTTCCCCGTCGGCCTAGCGGGCGGCCCCCAGAGGAACCTAATCGAGGCAGCCAAGAAAGAACTCGTGGAGGTCGAGCTAGCCAATAGGCGCTGCCCGAGCTGTGGCCTCGAGACGTACTGGCCCAATTGTCCTAGATGTGGGGCCAGGACTGAGCCCGTTTACGCCTGCCCGAGGTGCGGCCGCGAGCTGAGCGAGGGCCGCAGCTGCCCTTCCTGTGGTGTGAAGGCTACAGCCTCTAAGAAGAGGTTGGTCCCGCTGGGCGAGCTGATTAAGCAGGCTTGCGAGAGATTGGGCTTGAGGAAGCCGCCTGATGTCGTCAAAGGCGTCAAGGGGCTCATAAATGAGGAGAAGGTGCCGGAACCCGTGGAGAAGGGCATCTTAAGGGCCTTACACGGCCTCTCGGTCTTCAGAGACGGCACGGTACGCTTCGATGCTACCAATGCGCCCCTCACGCACTTCAAGCCAACCGAGATAGGCACACCCGTAGAGGTCCTGAGGCACCTGGGCTACGAGCGCGATGTCGAGGGGCGTCCGCTCGAGAGGCCCGACCAGCTATGCGAGCTGAAGCCCCAAGACGTCATCTTGCCCAGGGAGGCTGGCGAGTACCTGGTGCGCGTGGCGAAATTCGTGGACGATTTGCTCGTGCGCTTCTACGGCCTGGAACCCTACTATAAGGCCGAGGTGCCTGAGGACTTAGTAGGGCACCTCATCATGGGCCTAGCGCCCCACACCTCCGTGGGCGTGATCGGGCGTATCATAGGTTTCACGGACGCCAAGGTCTGCTACGCGCACCCTGTCTGGCACTCGGCCAAGAGACGTGATTGCGATGGCGATGAAGATAGCGTGTCTCTCGTTCTGGACGTGCTGCTGAACTTCTCACGGACCTACTTACCCGCCAGGCTGGGCGGCATGATGGATGCGCCTATATTCCTCATGCCCGTGGTGAGGGCGCAAGAGGTCCAGAGGCAGGCCCAGGAGGTAGACGTGGCCTGGTCCTACCCGCTCGAGTTCTACGAGAAGACTTGGGAGAAAACACCCGCCAGGGAAGTCGAGGGCCTCATAAAGGTCCTTAAAGATGTCCTGGCCGAGGAAGGCGATTGTTCTGGCCTGGGTTTCACCCACCCCACGGGCCGCGCGGATGAGGGCGTGTTAGAGACGGCCTATAAGAAACTTAAGACCATGAAGGAGAAGCTCGCTGGCCAGATGGGCCTAGCCGACATGATAGAGGCCGTGGACGCCCGTGAAGTAGCGGCCAAGGTGCTCACCACGCACTTCCTCAGGGACCTATTGGGCAACATAAGGGCCTTCGCCACCCAGGCCCTCAGGTGTAAGCGCTGCAACAAGCGCTTCAGGCGCGTCCCCCTCTCCGGCCGCTGCGACGCCTGCGGTGGCGAGCTGACGCTCACTGTCCACAGGGGCTCGGTAGAGAAATACCTGCGCGTGGCAGAACACCTAGTGGAGCGCTACGGTCTAGAAGGCTACTTAGCCCAGAGGCTAGAGCTCATAAGGCAGGAGATAAGCGCGCTCTTCGGCGGGAAAGGGGCTAAACAGGTCTCACTATCCGATTTTATGTGAACTCCTCGGGAATTCCTGGCCGGTGGTGGGGCCGCGGGGATTTGAACCCTGGACCACCAGCGCCCCAGGTTAAAACTGAGTCCTTTACTTTCACCGCCCCCTCTTCGGCCTCCTCTAGGGGCCTGGTTCTTATGATCTTGACTTAGAAGTATGGGTCTATGAGTTTAAGGTCGTGAAACGGCGTAAGGGGATAACAACATAACGTTTTTATGACTGAAGCCAGCCTGAGATAATGACGCACATGGCGCCCTCCTGAGTACTCACACCGTAAGGTGTGGGGCCGTGAGGGGGTGTCTCCGTGTGCGGATGACCGGGCCAGAAACCAGATGAGGCCCGGCACTTCTCCCTGTTAGAGGAGAGCTAATATCCTACGGAAATCCCACATATCATATCTTATAATCCGATCTGCTCGGCCCCTGTAAGCTACTCTATGGGCTTCAGAGCGTTTCCCAATCCTTGAAAAGGATATGAGTGCTCTATTGATGTTAAGCCTACTGGCCAATATGTCTCTTAACCTATTCTCTTGGCCCGGATATTCCTCGTCTATCACGAGGATATCTCCTAGTCTCAATATTCCAGAGTCTCTTAAAGCTAAGTAGAGGAATATGCCAAATAGCTTAATGTGAGGATCCTTAACATTCCTCCGACGTAAAAAGCTCAAAAGCTTTCTCTTGAGATCAGCATCTATTATCACGAGAAGCTTCTGATGCCCTCTAACCATCCCGATACGGGTATTCGCATGAGTCTGCTCTATTTTAATGCTTTGATCCACTTCTACCTCCACAGCCACAGAGTAATGAATTGCTCACAAAAAGCATACGCCACTCAAAGATTAAATAGAATGTCGCTCCTTGGCTGAAGAACTTCGGTGTTTTAGTAGCCTTTTGGCCCAAGCTCTAATGTTTCTTTCGGGCCTACGGTCTCGGGGCCAAGGTTTATGCCCCTCGCTTTTACTCTCACTCGGGGGCTGGCTTGAGGACTGTGGTTAAGGTCGGTGAGCATTACGAGGTGACCATCCCGGAGGACATCAGAGAAAAGCTTGGCATTAAGCCCGGGGACGAGCTCTTAGTGTCCGAGAGGGATGGCCTCATAATCATGAGGAAGGCGATGAAGAAGGACCTGCTGGAGTTTGCCGGCTGTTGGCGGGGTTATCCAGAGGACATAGGGGCCTTCATGAGCGAGCTTAGGAAGGTGTGGTCTACGTGGAGGGCCTAAGGGGCCTGTGCTTAGATACGGACATCCTTGTGGACTACCTGAGAGGGCCCTCAGACATCGTGATGAGATTATTCGAGCTGGCCCTCGATAAGGTGCCCTGCTTTCCACTACCGTCATCAACGCCTTTGAGATATGGTTGGGCGTGTTCCTAGCGCCTGAGCCAGATCGCATTTTGAAATCGACCGAGGAATTCCTAAACAGCCTAGTCATCTTGGACCTAGATTATGAGGCAGCAAAGGAAGCTGGGAGGTTAATGGCGATGCTCAGGAAAAGAGGGGCCGTAATTGACGTGAGGAACATGCTCGCTGGCTGCATCGCTAAGAGACATGGCTTGCCCATGGTTACAAGAAACCTCCGCCATTACCTAAGGATAGACGGTTTGAGAGTTCTATCACCTGAGGCCGCTCTTAAGAGTCTCGAAGAGCTCTAATGAGGAGAGTTGACCAACGGGAGCTATCCGGACAAGCTCCGCTGGAGCCAGGGAAAACGTGGTCTCGAGCCGGGATGTTTTTCGAGGAAAGGGCAGGCGGATCTATATCTTGGTTCTACACGGCTGTCAGAGGTGCTACCTTGGCCCGGCGGGCAAAGTTAAAGCGAAATGGCCTTATCTGGCTGAAAGGAGCTTGGTAGAACGTGGTAGACATGAGCAGGCTGAGATGGAATATATCATAAGAGCCATGAGGCTGATAAGCCGTGACCTCCTCGGCGAGGCTAGGGACCATCATCCCTTAGCCGTGGTCTGGGGACCTGATGTCAAGCCTAGCTTCATAACCTGGATGAGGCAGAATGGCAAAGATGAGAGGTATATCAAGATCTGCGTGAGCTACTTAGACCGCTTCGTAACTGAGCCTATAAGGACGCCTGAGGACGTACTCAAGTGCTTTGAGCGGTGTAGGAGCCACAACTTAGACCGAGCTCTTAGAAATCTCTTGAACTTCTACCGAGACATAAAGGGCTATGATGAGGGCTTCATCCTAAAGCTGAAGAGGGCTATCCCGCACATCAAAAACAGGCACAGACGAATACGTGCCTACTGAAGAACGGATAGTAGAGACCTTCAGAGTCCTAAGGACGGCTCCGCTTAAGTATAGAGTCCTGTGGTGGCTTGGCCTTATGGGCGTGAGATTTGAGCACGGCATAAGGGCACTAAACGAGCTTGACTTCGGCAGAGCTGAGGATCTCGGTGGCTTCTATTACCTCAAAATGGGCTGGGATACTGGCCCGAAGAAGTGCTACGTGATAGTAATGCCCAAGTTCGTCTACGAGATGATAATGGAGTTCAAGGCCAGCGGTAAGAAGCTCAAGAAGACAGCTGTAGACTCATTTAGAAGGCGTCTCAAGCGTAAGGGCGTGGAGATAGAGCCTGTGAAATACATGCGTGATTTTGCTTACAATGCCATGCTGCAAGTAGGCATACCGGAGAGCTTAGCCGATTACTTGAATGGGCGTGGCCCTCAGACAGTGGGAGCTAAGCACTACTTGGAGAAGAAGAGGCAGATCATCACGCACTACCCCGAAGTACATGACCTACTTAGAGGAACTACGAGCCAAAATAGAAACATAGAAAGCTTCTGCTCGTTTTTTGATCTCCTTCTTCCTTTCTGGGTGTAACACTAGTCTTTTTAAAGCTCATATGTCTAAATGACATTCCGGCGAGGCAGGAGACCGTGACTCAGGTGAGGAGATACCAAGGGGAGGAGTTGCTCTACGATCCTATAAACAAAACTCTCAGAAATAGGGGCTATTTCTCCTTCGTCACAGCGGGAGTAAAGAAATCCTCAGGAGATAGGGGTGAATTCCCCCTGATCTTAGGCGAGGGCATTATAAAGAAGCCGGATTTGATCGGTTTTAAGTGGGGGGATAGAGAAGCCGTAGAGGCCGTCGCTGTTGAATGTAAGAAAGGAAAACCCAAAATCGCTGTTGGGAGGGGGTTAGGTGAGGCCTTAGTATATCAAAAGTTCTTCCCCAAAGTCCTGATCAGAATGAATGACCCACCTGATGAAAACGTTAAACGTGTTTTAGAACTGTATAACTTAGGCTGGGTAACTCCAAGAGACGCCCATATCCCCTCAGAGGTAAATCCATCGCTAAGTGAGAAGAGATTCCAAGAAATCAATGTGTTTGGAGCATTGGCATTATCCTTTAAAAGCGTTTCCGAGATAGGCGAAAGGTTTGATTTTGAATATTATCGTATTGGTCTTACAACATATCCTGATGGCACATATCATAGATGGATATGCACCTATCTAAAAGGGCCACAGTACGCCGTTTTTGTATGGAAGGGTAAAGCGCAGTTTGTAATAAACATAGAACACATAGGAGCCTTTAGGGCTATCAGGAAGTTCGTCAAAAGAAGCAAAAATCTGTTCAGAAATCTATTAAATGAAATTGGCGAGTTCGGTTTCTTATTAGCCAGCATCCCAAAGAAGCAGATAATGGGCTATAAAGTTCTAATGAACTTACCATGTGATGAGGTCGATGTGGAATACTTCTTACACAAAGTAGAGGAGCTTCTCAAGCCGAAAAGCGAGGAAAAGCCTTATGTAAAAATATACCGAGAGATATGGCATGAAGGGGATGCCCTATCTAAGGAAAACATAATTAATCGCATGTATGTTGTCAAGGAAGCGTTACAGAGCATTTATAGGTTCCTACGATTTGGTGTTCCTTAGTTTTTGAGCATCACATATATCCCTACTGTAGCGTACAATTAAGAGGCTATTATGACAGAAGAGAATTATCGAGCGTTCTCCAGAGCCGTTAGAAGTAGTTAGAAATCTACCTTAGAGGAGCTACAGGTTAAAAGTAGAGGCTAGCAGTTGACGCGAGCATATAGAAGAGAAACCTAAATTTTAGATGAACTCTCAGCTTAAGGCTAGGGAGTCGGTATGCCAAGAGTGCTCTCAAGGAGAGAGTAGGCGATTAGCCATGGATTCCTCTTCTTCGGATTAATCTGCCTGAGCATTGCAATATGGCTCCTCTATGAACAGCCAGTATCGAACTTACTCATCTTCAGTCTATGGTTCCTCTCTGGCGGTGTTTGTTGGGTAACCGCCTTCTTAGCGAGGCGGTTATCAGAGAAGCCTCTCCACCCAGGCGAAGATAGCACTTGATAACTCTAATCCTTATATGGGAAAAGGTGGAGCAGCTTTAAATACCTGGTTTTATTACACAGGAACCGGTGAAACTTCATGCCTAAGCAAGTGGTGCTCACGTTAGATGATGATGTTTACGAGGCCTTGGTGAAGAGGGCACTCTCACGTTACGGGAGCAAGGATGCCATATCCAAAGTTGTGAATGAGGAATTAAGGGCTTCACTCATAATGGCTGCTAGAAAGAAGGCGTTATTAGAACAGATATTGAGCGAGGAGAAGCCCGTTAAAATTGATGTGGAGGAGTTCTACGAGTTCAGGAGAGAGCTGTCTAAGAGGCTTGAGGAACGATGATACTTGATACGACGTACTTCCTGCCAATGGTAGGAATTGAGATTGAACCAGACATCTTAAGAGCGTGTCTCAATGGCCGGACCAAGTTCTCCTAGATGATGTGGGGTTGAGTCTCATATCCATATTTGAGTTGCAGGCTAAGGCTGCTAAACTTAGAGTAGGAGCTGAGCGTGTAGCTAAAGGCGTGCGAGCTATACTCCAGATATTTGATGTTATCGAGTTCTATAGGCCCGATATAATAAGAGTCAACTTTAAGCTAAGGAGGGAGCTTCCCGACTATATAGATTATATAATCGTGGCCACCGCCGTTTCTCTCGGAGAAGACCTATTGACTGAAGATCGGTTAATCCACGGCCTAAAGGATAGCTTAGAACGGGACTACGGGATTAGAATATACTCATACAAGAATGTGCTTGGACCTTAAGATGTGCCGTGCTTCCTACAAACTGAGAATCAGCTTTTTAAGCAACCCTAATCCCTAAGGGAAAGTGACATGCCTCAGGGGAGGGAAGTCATGAAGTTGGCTGATCCAGACGTGATAAGAGAAGCTATTGCACAATTAGTGACTAAGCTTAACCTAAGGATGAGCGTGCTCAAGGCAGAGGACGTTGAGATTGACAGACCTGAGGCGAAGGGCATAATGGTCTCACAGATCATCAGGGAGATAAGGGAGCGGCCTAGATAAACACGAGTGCCCTAATCAAAGCGGTATATTAGGGAGCTAAGGGCTACTGGAGAAGAACAAGAACATCACGTAGGCTTAAACTCCACCCTTATTTTTACTTCCCCAAATGACCTCAGTAATTTAAGTAAAGTAATATGCGGGCCGCCATCAGATATTCTACGCATGTATTATGGTCTGCCTCCGAAAAAGCCCTCTGTGCGTATTCTTCCACCAACTCTAAGATCCTGCATAATAGGCCTTCTGACTCCAGAGGCCAGAGGGCCTGAGAATTTTTGGCTTCAATATCATTCTTTAACACTTTTCTGCTCATCTTCTCACCCTCCACGCCAAATGAGCCTCCTGGCGAATGCCTGAACAGAAGCCGTTAGGCCCCGGGTTACCTTTCGATCAGTTATGTTCATGGACTTTCCCCTCTCGGGCACTTTTCAACGCATAGGCCAGCGGCCCTGAGGGCCTCACAATCTATGGCGAAAGGCCTCTCGTAGCAGTAGTTGAATTGGTACTCGGCAGTGCTCGTATGTGTTTCATCATATCTTAACCCCCTCGCAAATTCAAGTGCTATTCTCTTCGCCTCCTCCCTGCTTATGCCCGGATGCCTGCTCAGAGCCCAGCACAAGCTGATGAAAATCGCATGTCTGTAGCCCTCCAGGCCGGACAGCCTTTCGCCCCACTCAAATGGGGACTCGACTATCTTCTCGATGCAGGGCGGTAGTTTCTCAAATGGCTTGACCGTCCGCAGCTTGAGTAGCGTTCTCCTTATCTCATCTCTTAAGACGGCCCTATTATAATGGGCAGCATTCACTAGCTCCCTTAGGTCCGTCGGCCTCTTTATCCAAGTTATTTCTTGGCCGTGCTTCGTGGATGTATTTGAGAGGCCATACATGAACAAGGGCATCCTTGTCCACACGGCCCTATTGCCGGGGGTCGTCGGGTATCCCGAGGGCTCTCACACGCTTCTTCATGGCTTTCCTTATGGCCCTCTGCTCTTCATACTCGCCGTTAAATGCTACTGGCACTATCAGGTGTGCCTTGAACCTCCCGTCCGATGCCTCGGTGGTCTTGTAGCTGAAGACCTTTAAGGGCCTCAACTTCCATTCCATACGCCGATATAGCTCCATATCTATCGGTTCATCTACGTCTATGAGGTGAAGGTGTATGCTCCTGCCTAAGGCCTTCACATGGGAATAGACCAGATAGCTCCTCAAGCCGTCCGGTAGCTCGTAGAAAGTGGGATGTTCAGGCCTTATCACCCCGCCATAGTTAAATATGCTGAGCGGGAGCTCTGGCGCTCTAATTAAGCAAGCGAAATCGGCCTCTCCTCTCCCAGCTTCCTCCGGCTCCTTATGCTCTATCTTCAGGTCAAGAGCTAAGGGCTTAAGGAGAGCACGCTTTTCTCCTCACCTCCCTTACGTCCTCCAGCCCCTTAGGAGCAGGCTTAGCCTTCCTGTGCTCAGCGGTCACTATCTCCCTATGCATTAGCATGGTGAAGGCTTTCTTTGGACTTATACCGAGGGCAGCACTAACCAGTCTCGCTACCAGCTTATACGTCTCGTTAAGGACATCTAAGACATCGACATCTTCATGCTTGAAGAACTGCACGGGCTTAGCCCTGGCATACTTCGGCCCGCTTTCTCTCGCGATGTAGTACTCCACAGATTCACCGGGCCCGAGCTCGACGCCGAGTTCTTCCCTAAGCCTCCTCGCGGCCGCCAGGTGGGGCGTATTGTGGCCAGCATATGCGTTTAAGGGCTTGCTGAGCGTAGCCCTTATGCACACATCACCGGGATCGAAGTAGCCCCTCTCAAGCCTGGCCCTAGCCTCAGCCAACAGCTCCCTAATGGGCTCAAGGGAGCCTCCAGATTCGAATAAGGCCCTAGCTGCGGCCTTTAGTATTTCCCGGGGGAACCTACGGCCTATGGCGTAGGGGTTATCGGACATCTTCTACAGCATCCTCAGCATGATTATCTGCATCTTCTCGATGCTGGGTGATATTGCTGGCACGTTCCCGTGTAAAACGAACGTAGCATTCGTCCTTATCTGCAGGCTCAAGCCAGCCTGGGTTATCCTGGCCTTCCCGAGCTCAATGAGGTTCATCATGTGCCTCAATATGTCACCCTCGTATTCTTGAACCTCATCTAGGACTACGGCATCAATATAATCGTGCAGTAAGCCTTTCCTAGCCTCCTCTACGCTTGCGAAGCCGAGCTCGCCTGCCACTGTGCGCTTATCCTCTAGGATGACGAAGCCAGCCCTCTGTAGGTTTAAAGCCATGGTGGTCCGGCCACACCCGCTATTTATGAGGGATATCGCATTAGGATTGTATCTGGCGAGCCTGTAGGGCCTCGGCCCTTCGGGCCTTATGAAGAGAGCACTATAGAAGTCGAACAGCCTTGGATCTACCCTAGCTTGGGGAGTTAGAGCATCCCTCATGAGCACTGAAGGGTCCACGTCAATGAGCTCGCCGAGATATTTCTCCGGTATAGCTGGCGCCTCATACTTTACTATCCCGAGCCTCGTGAGCTTCCTGATAGCCTGTTTGCCACTTAGGTCACGGAGGTCCCTTATGGCAGCCAGAACTGCATCTATGGTCTCTTCATTAAAGCCCCGCTCCTCAAGTTGCTCCTTAAGGAGCTGCTTTTTTACCTTAGCAAGCCCCTTAAGGACCGGGAAATCTCTCAGTATGGCTCTGGCCGTCGATGAGTGTAACGCACTAAGGACCTCAGCTAGCTCATGGTCATCCTCATCACCTCCTGAGGGCTAAGGGTGTAGCTTCCCCTACACAGAGCTCCTCTGTTGGCCGCCAGTCCTCTACATCATATACGAATTCCTCGCCTTCTATGATGAATAATTGGATGGGCTCGCTTGGATTCGCTTTCCCTCTTGGGATTGTTCCCTCTACCTTAAGGATGAAGCAGGGCTCGTCAGCAGAGGAAGTTATATGCTTCTTGACTTTTACCAAGACTTCTACGTGCTCGCCACAGTGGCTGCAACGGCCTGATGGCTGTATTAGCTCAAGCGGGCCTTCCCCTCTCTTATGGCGAGGCTGGATGAGAACCCCATTCCTGAACAGTTATTTTACCTCAGCGTGCTCTCTACCCCCACGGCTGAGCTCCATTATTTGTTCAATGAGCCACTCACAGGGAATATCCGCTTCAGCCAGCAGCGACGAGCGAGCTCGTCAAAATAATCGCCTATTAATAGCTTGCTCCTGATCTATTTCCTATTCTCTCGGGCGTGAGAACATCGTCCGGTATACATACACAAGTTGTCATACATGAAGATGATAGAGCTCGGCATACCGGAATTTGTAGCAGACTTCATATATAGACATGAGCCTAGGAGCGTAGGAACTCAACACTACTTGGGTAAAGCCAGGGTAGCCGGGCAATACGTGCCGAGGTTCATGGATACTTACAAAAGCTCCCGAGTAAAACTGGGCGGATCTAAACTCATCGCAAGAGGGTAGTGTCTTAAAAATGCCTTCGTCTTCCTCAAACGAAGAGCCATGAGCATAAGGAGAGCCGAAGGAGCAGGTGAACTATTTTGTCCTTATCTTATTAAACGTCCATGGGGACGCTGTAAACTTCTTGAGGAGCTGTGCTTTAGAATGAGTTCAGGAAGACCATGTGCCCTTAAGGATCATTATGAGCATTTAACTATTAAAGAGCATGACCCGCCTTTAACAAAAAAGCTGAAAAAGGCGGTACTGAGCGAGGTCATTAAGAAATGGAAAGAGTACGCAGCTCGGCCACAGGAGAGAGGGAGAGGGCGAGTGGCTTTCTTAACAGGTCGTCCACTTGAGGATTGTATATACAATCTCTTGCAGGACGAGTTAAGAAATTTAGGCGTCAGGTTGGGACTAAGGAAGCGCATCGAGATACTTGGTGGAATAGGCATCGTCCCGGACAAAATCATTAGTATAATCATTAGTAAAGAGGGAAAACCTATTACTTTCATCGCTATAAAAACCTGGATTGGTTCAGGAGATAGCATTAGAGATATAATGATGATAGGACACTTTTTAGAGAGAGTTTGGTGAGAGATACGCTAAAGTATACGCTATAGTGCTAATCTCAGCTCTTCCTAGACGAGGAAGTCGGCTCGCAGAAGAGATCAAAAAGTATATAGACGGGCTCTATTTTATAGATCAAGAGCCATATATAGATGATCTGATCCGGGAAATTAAATCTATATATAGTTGAATACGTTTGAAATCGGTGAAATCGTTCGCAGTAGCCATGGCTTAATGATCATTAGGGCAGGAGTGCTTTTACCTGACTGCACTATCTCTGACGGAGGAGGGCCACGCCCGTGGAGAAGCTTACCGTGGAGAACTTCAAGTCCATAAGGCGCTTGGAGCTAGAGTGCAGGCGTGTGAACATCTTCATAGGGGAGCCGAACACGGGGAAGTCCAATATCCTGGAGGCGCTGGGTCTCCTCTCCTTCATGTGGCATGAGCATGGCACGGGTAACGCGAAAAAGTTGGAGAGGCTGCCAACTTACGTGAGAATGCAAGAGCCATACGACATACTCCACAACTACGACCCGGAGGCCCGTATCAGCATCTGTATAGATGGCCATGAAGTGGCAGGCTATTATGATAAAGTTGGTTGCTTGAAATTCTACCTTGAGGAATGGGGGAGGGCTCCAAGAGTAGAGATATGGTCTAAGGGAGCAACCACCCTGGCCCCGGTGAACTTCGTAGGAGAGCCGCCATCCTGGATGAAGGCCATACGCTTCTACCGCTTCAGGCCTAATGTGGCCTTCGAGAGGAGCTCCTGGGCCTTCCTAGCACCTCCGGATGGCTGGAACCTGCCCTCCGTCATATTGCTGAACAGCAGGCTTAGGTCCTTCGTCATGGACATCCTCGGGGATTACGGTCACAAGCCACTCATAGACCGCTTCAAGGGCACCATAAGCATCTCCTGGGACGTAGGCGGCATGCCCATCTCCATGCCCTACGAGCTGGAGTCGGACACACTCAGACGCCTGATATTCTTCGTGGCTGCCATGGAGAGCAATGAGGGGGCCGTGGTAACCATGGAGGAGCCCGAGGCCCACACATTCCCCACCTACACCAAGTATTTAGCCGAGCGCGTGGCCAGGGACAGGCGAAACCAATACTTCATCACGACGCACAACCCTTACCTGCTGCTCTCCCTAGTGGAGAAGACGCCCGTCAAGGACCTAGCAGTTTACATCACCTACCTGGCTAATGGCGAGACCCGTGTTAAGCTGTTGAACGAGGACGAGCTGGCCGAGCTCATGGATATGGCCTCCGCCGTGTTCTTCAACCTAGATAAGCTCCTCAAGGGGCTCTTGGAGGCCCCTAAAGAATGATAATTGTCGAGTGCTACGCTGAGGAAGAGCTAGCTTGGGTGCTCGGCTTTAGCGATGTGGAGCACAAGGAGAATAAAGCGGCCGTCATCAGGGAGCTTGAGAGGAGAGCTGGAGCTGGTGCCAGGCTCGTGGGCGTGATAGATGAGGACCCGGACAGCGCGTGGCCCAAGTGTTGGCGGTCCTTCAGCCTGATCAGGGCCTATAAACACGGCTTCAGCGTGTGGGCAGGGCCTGGAGACGCTTATGCCGTGGTGCTCCAGCCCAGGCATGAGGAATGGGCTTATCGGGCAGCCAGGGCCTGCGGCCTCAACCCACGCAATTACGGCCTCCCAAGGGACCCCGAGGATTTCTGGGAGCTGCTCCACCGCGGCAGGAAGCTCAGGCTGAGGACATTAGCCCACTATCGCAAGATGCTCGCAGACATGTTACACATGAAGTGCCCCGCTCTGCTGGAGCTGAAGGAGGAACTTCGTGCGCTTCTAGGAGGTGGGACTTAAGAAGCTTTGCCTCGCCTGTCAAGACAGCCTCTAAGAAGTCTAGTGTTGGCAGGCAGAAACCTGCACGGATACGTGAAGAACACGGTTCTGATGGACTTGGCGTCAATAGCTCCCGTTTAAATGGGATAGATGGTGCTTTCCTTCCTAAAACTGCTGTTTGAGCCGAGTCCAAGATCAAGCCCGAATTCTCACTCCTCTGCGGGTCAAAGCCTCAAGAAGATGACGAGACGAGTGAATTAACGAGGGATCAGGGCGTGAGGAAGAGCAGGACCATAAGGCTTGATTTGGAGACCAAGGCCATGCTCGTGGCATTACTGGCCAAGGATCCGGGGAAGGCCAGGCAGATCATCTATGAATGCTGGTATAGGAGGCGGATGTTAAATGAGGGCTGAGAAAGCCATTAGAACGGAGCCTAACGAGTGGCTTGTCCGTAAGCTGCTTCGCAAGGCCCGTTCGCTCATTCACCAAGCCAAGGATTTGGCTAGTAAGGCCGAGCGCCACTTGCCTGATGAGGCTGAGGCATTCATGGAGCTCCAAATGGCTCTTCAAGCCGCTTCTGATGTTACTAAGTTCCTCATAAGAGTGGCTACGGCTCGCATAGACGCTAGGCTTGAGGAGGAACGAGAAGGCCGTGAGATAATCGTATATCCCAGGAGGTTCATCAAGCCCAAGGCCATAGTGTATGATGCTGAAACGGGTGAAGTGATATACAAAGCTGAGCCGGATACTATAGTGTGCGATGTATGCAATAACGACCTGACTTCTGAGCCTTACATCCCTACGCTCGTCATACATGATGCTGATGGCCACTACATCTGGGGCGCCATATGCCCTGACTGTGCCCTGAAATACCATGCGAATACGAGGCTTACATTAGTGCCGGATCTCTCTCTAAGGCTAGCAAAGAGCTTAGAGCCGAGTTAATCAAGCGCGGCTGGCACCTCTGCCAGTTTGGAGATATAGTGGCTGTTAGAGCACGCACAGACCGCATCCAAGAGCTCTACGAAGTAATACACGATCTGCTGGGGAGGGGGCAGTTATGATGGAGGTAGAGCCTGTTAGGGGTAAGTGGGCTGTCTTCGTTGATACTATTGATAGTGTGAAGGCCCTAGTGACCTTTGACGACATGGAGGAGGCGTTCTTCGACATGCTTGACAGGCTAACAGAACTGGCTCGGATAGCTGAAGAGAACGGATACACGCTCTCTGAGATACTCAAACTCATTAGGCATCCTTAGCCCGAGGATTATGAGGACCTGCCGGAGGGCTTTGAACCAATCATAGTCTGCAAGCTGGACTATGATGTTCGTGAGTACGATATTATCGCCCTTGGGAGGCTGATGAGATGAGTGGCTTCTGGCGTGAAGTAAGAGCTCGTATCTGGCAGAAGGCCAGGGAGCTGTACTTAGCCGATATGTTGAGGACAGATCCACTCAATCCACCGCCCCTAATAATGTCTGAGGATAAGGAGCTCAAGGAAGCCGGATACTTTGATAGAACTAAAGTCCTAAGTCCTTCGCGATCTTAGGGCTTCTACAGATCCAGCAGACCAAGAGCTCGTGGAGAAGGGCCGTAGGGCTAGGAAGTCTAAGCCTAAAGCTCGTAGGAGGAGGAAGCCATGAGTTCTCCTATCCAGTTCCCTCGTTTTTGCCTCCTAGACCCGCACGGCCCAGTAATGGGCACGGCGGGGGAGGTGGGAGCCATGTCGGAGGTGGAGGAAATGGCGATTGAGGAGAGAACCGAGGAGCTAGAAGAGCCAGAGAAGGCCTTAGCCGAGGGGGAGCTCGCTGAGCCTGAGCTTGAGGAGGCCGTAGAGCCTGAGTTCAAAGAGCCGCCAAAGCCATCCTACTTCAGGCTCAAGATAGCTAGTGCTAAGGAGTTCGCTAACCTCCTCAAGGCTGTAGCCGTTCTGGCCGATGAACCGACCATTATATTCACCGAGGACGGCCTTAGAATACGCTCTATGGATACGAGCAAGATAGCCATGGTGGACTTCTTCATAGGCCGTAGCGTGTTCAACGAATACGAAGTAGATGGCAGTGAGAGCAGGATCTGCGTAAGCCTGCCCGACCTGCTGAGGCTCTTAAGGAAGGTCAAGAAGGGAGAGACGGCCGAGCTAGCCTTAGACGAGGCTACTGGCCGTGTAAAGCTCACACTGAGAGGCAAGTACACGAGGAGCTTCACGATACCAAGGCTGGAGTTCGCGAGTGAGGTACCACCAGAGCTCAAGCTGGCTCTAACAGCTAGGGCCGTCTTGGACGCTAATGAGCTCAAGAAGGCCGTAGAGGAGGTAAGTCTCATCGGGGACTTCGTAAAACTCACGGTAGATGACAATGGCCTTATTCTCGATGCTGAGAGCGATGTAAGCTCGGCTAAGATAGAGTTCTCTAGGGCCTGTGATGCCACGATAGACTTAGAGGCTAAGGAGCTCACTAAGGCCGTTTATGATGCTGGCTACTTAGCCAAGCTCCTCAAGGTTAGGACGGCCTTAGCTGACGTAGTGGAGGTCAGGTTAGCCATGGACAAGCCATTAAAGCTGGAGTTCAAGCTACCCTACGATGCTACACTAGTCTACTGGCTAGCACCAAGGGTAGACGTAGAGTAAGGACGCTGAGAGGCCGGACCGCCATTGACCAGGCCAAAAAATCCCTTTTATTTCTCTTCTTAACATCCTAGGAGGATAGGAGGGCATGTTATTCAAGAAGAAGCACGTTAAACTCATTTTAGAAGGTCGTAAGACCGCTACTAGGCGTTTAACTGGCCGTTACAAGCTAGGCCGGGTGTATGCCGTTCAAGGCTGGTTATACGACAGGGCAAGAGGCTACATCTTAATTGTCAAGAAGTACAGGCAGAAATTAGGCGATATGAACGAAGAGGACGTAAGGAAAGAAGGCTGTTCGAGCAGAGAAGAATTCATACGTGAATGGGAAGAATCCTACGGACCGGGCTCTTACAAGCCTGATTTAGAAGTATGGGTTTACGAATTCAAACTCGTTAGAGGAGATTTTATTAAGAGGCGAAGAACCCAAGCCTAGAGGAGGTCTGAGAAGAAATGACGCATGCTACTGAGGACGTAAGCTACGAGTGGTTCCTCAAGGCGGACTTGAGCAAGTTTAGAGGCATGTACATTGCTATTGTAGATGGACAGGTAGTTGAACACAGTGATGATCCAAACGAAGTGTATGAGAGGGCTAAGAAGAGGTTCCCGTCAAAGGAGGTAGTGCTTTGGAAGGTACCGAGAGAAGAAGTCCTCATACTATAATGGAGAACCAGAATATCTATACAACTTCCGTTTACCGGTTCTGTTGAATGTGAGTTGTTGAACATGGGTTATTGGGCTGAGTTGGCAACTGCTACATAGGTGATTTTTCTGGAAAAATTACAAGTTCTTGGATAGTCACCTCCATCATTATTATCCACAGAACCGCCATGCGGAAATCTTATATAGAGGCCAGATACCCGCTTACTGTGGTGAGAAACGTGGCGATAACTACTATGGGTGTTGTCTTAGAGAATATAAGACTCTCAGAGCTATTGGATAGGATAATTAAGGAGCTTAAGGAGAAGTTACCCGATAAAATAACGGAAATAGCCGGAGTGCTTTTTGGCCTTAAAGACTATGGAACTTATAGAAAACGCGTTGGAATGGTTAGAGGGAGAGCTCAAGCCTATAATCCGAGGATAGGAAGATGAGTGAAATTCGATACTACAAGAGGGCGGTGGAGAATAATTAGTGTGAAGAAAACACCAGGCCCGTACAAAAATATTAAAAAAGTAAGAGGAAGGATAAAACACAGATAGAAGAAATTAAGCACGCCTTTAGTTAATATCTATCAACCTCAAGTCTTCTCATCTATTTAAACATCAGCCCAAATCTTTAAGTAGTCAAGAGGGCTTAGAATTAGCGAGGGTGAGGGGAGTGAGGGCGGAAGTGGAGGCCGAAAGGGCGAAAGGCGAGAAATGCGCTATTGACTTTGGGAACTTGAATCCTGAGCTTGTCAGGGCTCTCCTCAAAGATGGTGGTCGTATTTGGGCTACTTGCCCGCCCGGCGGGCGTGGTAAGGGCCTATTGTTCCCGAGGCCTGAAGTCCAGAAGAAGTACGGTGTACGGGCACTGGTCATAGAAATCAATAGCTACAAGATAACGGTCATAGGTATAATATCGCTTTAAGCTAAGTCTCTTTTTGGGACTTAATCGACGTAGAGGGCGTAATGTCGTGATGTTAAGAGTGCAAAAATGAGGATAAACCCACTAACGTGAGCCAAAACGATCAACTATCGATTTCTATACGAACATCAGTGTAAGAGCTCTAAGAAATTCTGAGAAAGAAAAGAACGTGATTCTGATACCCGGGTTAGCTCGTGTCTCATAAAGTCACATTAGCTCATGTTGGTATTAGGAGTAGGCAGATGTTTAGTTCTTTTTAAGACACACAAGGCTTAAATACCGGATGCATAAAAAAGAGAAGGGTAGATTAAGATGACCAGGCTCTGGAGCCTCTCGAAGGCACTTGAAGGGAATTCTGAACTGCTAGTTGCACTTACGGACTTATTAATAGCTTTAGAGCACCTAGATAAAGGAAAAACGCTGGGCGACGTGAAAGAGTTACTATCAAAGGGCGCTGAGGTCTTAAAGATGATAGAGGAGGGAACTAAAGCCCAGGTCGATCCTCGGAAATCTATAGATAGTGTTCTCTTGGAGCTTATCTTATCTTTGGAGGAGGAGTTAAACCTCAGGCCGAGTGACTTACTTAGTATGTTATCTCAGGCTAAGAATGAACTGTCTAAAGGGGTGGTGTCGACTAAAACGAAGGTATTAATTGAAACTATGGCCAAGATAGTCATGAGAAATGTTACTAGGGGGGTTGATGCCTTATCGCCATTCCTGAGATAAATGACTGCTCTATCCATATCTTGAAGAGCAGGGCTGAAGAATTATTAAACCGGTATAGTCAACTCCCAAGTCAATTAGCACCCTTCTCAGAACACGTAAGAGAGGTCATTGAGTATGCTATTTCTCGCTTAAACCTTGCTAGATCTGTCGAGAGACCCATAATTAGAGATTTACTAATACTAACCGCATATCAATTGTTAGAATTATTATCATACCACGGTAGTTATGTGGAGTTAGCAAAAGAGCAGATGAGAAATAGAACGTGGGATGCGTTAAGGAACATGTTACTCTTCTTTTCGTCCAGGATAGGATTAAGCGGGAGCATAATACCTGTACTCGCTGATGGTTATTACGCACTCGGAAAACCAGTCTACTTTAAACGATTTCGCCGTATGATTCCCGTCAATCCATTCTATATCATAAGCGTTGATTCGACCGATTTACCGATATTTTGGCCTTTATCTGTGCATGAGTTGGCACATTGCCTACTTAGTGAAACTAGACACTTGGAAGAGGCTCTAGCCCACGTAACCGCTCAGTTTGAGTTAGGGAGGAAAATGCATGAACTTCTTGAACGAAGAACAGAAGAATTACTGTGCGATATCATTGCTGTAAGACTGTGTGGGCCTGCTTATTTAGACGCATTTGTCTATAGCTTATGGCCGATATTATCCGTGAGACCTAGTATCGAATATCCCCTCCACTCTTTACGCCTAAAATGCATGGCTCTTACATTAGAGGAAGCAGGCATCTATAATTATACCGAGTACATAAACGAAATAATTAATTCACGAGTTGGTTTCAGAGGACGCGATGGATTAGACGAACTCGATGAAGTTTTAGAAAGCGTCAAAGGGTTCCTGATAGATATAACCAGGAACATCCCCACCCTTGTGAATGCAAGGATTTATGAGAGGGTCAAGGAGGTTGAGGATCTTGCTGCCATGACTAGTAAGCGCATAACTCCTCCAGAAATATTTAATGCCTCTTGGATCATGGTAAAGAATACCGCTCCTGACAGGTTTATTATGAAAGCCCGTGATATAACTCCTGTGATATATGAGTCATTAATCTGTGCATTGGGGCGTTAAAATGGGGCTCCATGACGCTTGACCCCCTTAGCGAGTTCATAAGCTAACTTATGGGCTAGGTGTAACGGGGCGGGGATTGAATAGCTTTTGCTTGGAGAAGGCCAACTTAGATATGTTAGATAGAAGACATCCCTTAGAACGTAAGTTATGTTTATGTCGCCCTTTATAGAACTGGGGACTAGCTCAACCAATATAGGCTTTGGCATTCCATGCTCATATTCATCTGCGCCCGCCCCGCATAATAATCCGGAATATTCATCTAACACGTAATAATCTCCGGACAGAGGCTTTCTGATGGCCTGAGGGGCACCTACCCCTCACTACAGAAGTTCACGAGTACAGTATGAACGCTCTATTCGTGAGGTATCATATTCTTTGATCGTGAGTTCACGATCAAACCTCTGCATGTCTCTGCTTCTGCGGGGCGTATACAAGGAGACGCCTCCCTTTATAGTTCATATACCACTAACTAAAGGGCACCTACTCCTTAAGACGCCATATGCATTGGTCGTGAAATCAGCCCTATATCGTGCTGAAGCTCACGACCAAGAGGCATTAAGGATTAGATCTCTCAAGGTCTCCGATCAGGAGGAAATTCAAAGTACTATCCTGAGGGACGGAAGTTGATTATTTGCTCATGAAAGCTCACGACCAGCTGGTGAAGGGCGTCTCAATACGAGCAATTATACTTTAAACCCAAGATGCGAAGCGCTTATAGCTTATAGCTCCCCCAGGATGAAGGTCGTCAGCATTAAGGTGCCAGAGTGGGTTAAGGAGGACGAGTTCGTAGATGACGTGAGGAAATTGCTTGAGGAGAAGTATGGCGTTGTGAGCGTCGAGACCATCAGGAGCAGGTTAGGCATTAGCCCATCGCTTGAACGCATTGAAGTGGATAAGCGTGAGGTATTAGCCCTTAGGGAAGCCGAGAAGAGGAGGCTCCTCAGCTTTGACCGTCCTCGATACAAGCATGGTAATTGAACGCGTAAAGAAAGAGGGAAGAAATACGTGAGTATGTGACTGCGTTAACCATAGCAGAATTTACGCCTCTACTAGAATATGCTGAGTTTTACTAATTGGAGGTGACTTCATCTAAGAGTTTCTTGAGTTCCCTAAGCCCTCTGATTATTCTCACGCCCCTCTTAGCCGCATATTCGGCCACGCCCTTCGGAATTACGCCCGACTCTGACCAGATGATGAGTAGATCGGGCTCACGGCCCCAGGCCTCCTTAATAGCTCCAACGCCATCCTTCACCTTGTCCACGGCCTCTTTATACGGCACGGTCGTTATCTCCACGGCCGCTAAGATGCCCTTACCCTCTATGAGCAGGTCCGCACCTATCTTAAACCACCTGATGATCTCATATTCCGGTGCCTTCCTCATGAACCATGCTTCAAGCCTGTCGGCTACGTCCCGCTCTGTCCTCCAGCCCCTGAGTTCCCTGATGGCCCCCTCATGCCTGGCTACGCTCTCGGCCAGCTTGTCCACGTTCTTGGTCAGCTCCCCCACGTCCGCCGTGAGCTTGTCCACGTTCTTAGTTAGCCTGTCTATGTTCTCTCTGAGTTCCTTCACACTCTCTACGAGCGGCGCTAAAACCTCCCTTAGCACGCCGAATACGGTCTCTAAGGCTACGTCGAACCTGCCCTGCTTAGCCGCCTTCACGGCCACCGCCCCAGCTTGAGCAACCGCTTCCTTCAACCTCTTTACCTCAAAGGGCACGCTGAGACACCGGATGGAGGAACATAATGCCCCTATTAAATTTACCTCCTAATGTGATGAGAAGGCAATCCCGATCTTAAACCATTAAGGCTCACGACCAAACCTTTAATCTTGGAGTGCCTTGCTTCCAAGTGGGTGAACATAGTGATAGGACCTGAGGAGTATCTTAAGTTTGCCGAGAAGCTACTTAGGGAAGCCGAGGAGCTTAGGGATAAGTGCGCACGAACAGGCGACTTAATGGCTTGCGTGCAGGCTGGTGAGAAAGCCTGGGGATGCCTTCTTCCAGGCCCTAAGGGTCATTAAGCCAGACCTGAGAAGCGGTGTGATTTAAAGAGGCAAAAACATCGTTTAGTGATAGAGTCCTAGTAGAATTTCGTGGGTAACGGCAAAATTGAAATATTCCCCTGTATTGGGATTAAGTGGCAAGTTACACTACCGCAATTTTTTAATAGAGGCGGTTTCTAAGATCCCTAATCGGGGACGCTCCCTTATGTGCTTCCGGCCGAAAATGGTATAGGCCATGGCCCCCTCTTATAAGTCCTTAACCATAACTCAAGAATGGGCATGAGCACCAAGCGGATCGCTAGTAGCATTAGAGCCTTCCGCTGTAGGCTGGAGAAGGGCATTCGGGAAAGCATTGAACGGGCCATAAATGAGGAAGAGGATTATAATACTATGATGGATCTCATCCACGCTAGGGCATGCATCAGGATGTGGAAGCAGCTCTTCAAGCGGGACGGTGAGAAGCTCAGAATAGAGCTTCTCATAGAGAGCTTAATATCACTACCTGCCAGAGTCCGGAAGTTCGTCAGAAAAAGGAGATCGAGAGGCTCAGGAACCTGGGCCTAGCTATTCACATCCCTCCAGAGCCGCTCGAGGTAACGGAGGTACTTAGGGTAGTGTGAGTCCGCCTGATCTGCTAGGGCCAGATAGTGCTTGGACCCAACGGTCCTAGGCGCTCTACCATGGAGGAAGTCTGCAACAGACTCAGGTATGCCTGCCTTTATCATTGCATTGTAAGCGAACTTCCTTATGTACTTGACGTGCACCAAGCGGTGCTTTCTGGCGTACATCGTCACGCCGTTAGGGGTGATCTTAGCGCCGCTCCCCACGAGTTCCTCTATGAGATCGCGGACGAAGTCTGGGAATAATGCTATTAACGCCGCCTTAGTGCGCCCCCTCATGCCGATGGCATACTTGTTAAAGGAGCCGATCTTAGTTACACGGCTTAGGTCGAACTGATTCAGGATAGATATGGCGTGTTCCTTCCGAATGCCGGTTGCCAGAACGAACCAATACAAGGCCTTATACTTGAGGAGGCCATTATTCAGCTCCCTCAGAGCCTTAATGACCTCTTCTTCTGTTGGCACTTGGAGATCCACGCCCTCGGTCTCGCGAGGTAATGGTCTCCTGAGCGAATTAATGAACTCCTCAGGGTAGCCCTTGACCTCTAGATAATAGTTGAAGAGCGTCCTGAGTGCTTTGACAAGGTTGTTAACCCCTCGCTTGCATTTGCTGAAGATATCGACTATGTCATCGGGCTCCCTGACCTCACGCCCGCTCATATACTTATCTAGGTAATATAGGCACGTGGATATGTATTTCTCACTCCTCCCGTTCGCCTGCATCCACTTGATGTAATCCCGCCTGACCTCTTCATTCCATACTATGGCTAGCTCGCTCGAGGGCTTCTCACCGAACAGGGTTTCGTGTAAGCGCTTAGCCACCTCAGCGAGTTCCTTTAAGCTCAGCATTCCCGTCCTGTGGTTACCTAAGATTGCTAATAAAAGGCCCAGGAGGGCCGATGCTGCCTGTAGGAGGGGGTTTGTGAAACTACCAGCGCCAGCGCTACTGGTGTTCCTGCTTAATATCGAATTCGGGCTCCTGGCTTCATTCTCCTGGGACCACTTGTCTGGTTTACCAGCCTGTGGGCTACCGCCGTTTTGGGCTTCTAGAGGGGCCTTATTGGTGGGGCCGCCGGGATTTGAACCCGGGACCACCAGCGCCCCAGGCTGGCATCCTAGTCCAGGCTAGACCACGGCCCCTCATGGACAGGGCTCGCCTGGAACTATAAAACCCTTGTGTCTTAAAACAATCTTAACTTCCTCATGGTCCCCTCATGTTAAAGGAAGACGAGCTCAGGATTTCTCAGCGAGTGCTATTAAATATGCGCCTAAGCAGTTGAACGGAGGGATCCATCTCAAGCGCTCTTCTAGCTCGGCTAAGGCTTTCTCGGGCCCTACTAACGTCAAACGGGGCTCGTAGGAGAACTTAGGCTTAAGGAAGATCAAAATGCTGCCGATCCTGACCTGCCTGAAGCCAGCCAGCTCGAGGGCTTTCCTCAGCTTGCCTGGTGAGAGGAGCCTGGTCCAGACGCGCTTCTTCTTGCGTCCGTATCTGATCGAGATGTAGCAGATGTCCGAGGCTAGCCTCTGCTTCAGCTGCCTGCCGCGCTTTTCTAGTAAAGCGTCTACCCACCAGGTGAGCTGGTGCTTATTCAGGATGGTGAGCAGGGCCAAGCTCTTCCTCCTTAAGACTGCGTGGAGCTGGCGTAGGGCGCTTAACAGTTTCGGGACGTGGTTGTAAGCTCCAAATATGGAGTAAGCCCTGCTGAATATCCCTGGCCTGAAGGGCAGGGCGCTCGCTGAGGCCTGGACGAGCTCCAGCCTATCTAAGAGACCTCTCCGAGCGGCCTCCCTCCTGGCACGGACCAACATAGCGGAAGATATATCGATAGCGATAACCCGGCAGCTTAACTCGGCCAACATCAGGGCCTGCCGCCCGGTCCCGCAACCGATGTCTAAGACCAAGCCCTTCGGCCTGGTGAGCCTGATGCACGCGTCCTCCACCTGCCTCATGTAGGCTATACGGGGGTTATGATAGCACCTGTCCATTAAGGGGGCGTAAGCATCGTAGTAAGCCATCATGACGTTGTACAGCTGGCGCTCCCTGCCCGGGAGCCTGCTCGGCAGCAGACGCGGGATGCCGTTTACCACCGGGTAAGTAGCACCGCATTTAACACAGCTTAAGGCCCCTCGGATTACCTCCTGTCCCTCCCTGACTTCTACCTCTAAGCGTAAAGGCCCTCTGCAGTCCGGGCAGGCGAATAGCCGGGCGCTCTCGGCCTTCAAGCCCCACCACGACCGGGTCTCGCTTGAGGCATGCGCGCTCACGGGTCTATGCTGGCCAAAACCCTCGGCAGTTCAGATAAGGAGCGTATAACGGCATCGGGCTCTACTTCCCAGGCCTCGTTTGAATCTTGGCTGAGCACTAAGACGGCCTTCATGCCCACAGCCTTGGCACCGGCCACATCGTCTGAGGGCGAGTTCCCCACATGCACTACCTCCTCGGGCTCGAGGCCGAGGCCTGTTAGAGCAGCTTCAAATATCTTCTTATGCGGCTTCCTCCAGCCTACCTCGCCCGATATTATTATGACTTGGAAATAGGCATCTAATCCCTCACGCTCGAGGAACTTCCTAGGCCAACAGCTTATGGAATTGGAGATCACACCGAGTTTGTACCGGCCAGACAGGGCCTCGAGAACTCCCCTGGCACCCGGCAGGACCTCGGACTTAAAACAGCTGAAGTAGAGAGACCTCAGGTCCTCTAGGAGGCTGTCGTCAGGCGTTATACCGAGGCCAGATAACACGAGCGAGTAAAACTGGTCAAAACCCATCTCGCGACCTGAGGCCCAGGAGGCCTGTAACCTCTTCATAGCCGCGTTGAGGGCCTTCTTATACGCCTTCTTATTGACCTTGAAGCCTAGTCCCGAGAGGTATTCTATGACCTTTGATACGAATAGCTTCTTATCTAGGCCGCCGTCTGCCAACGTGCCTCCTACGTCAAAGGTCACGGCCTTGATCATGGCTTATCAATGGCTGGCTGCGGGCTGCCTATTTAGGTATTCTCCATGGCTTAGGGCGCAGGGGCCACTTCTACCGGCTCCCCGACTCTTATAGCCAGCTCCTCGGCCGCGCTACCTAAGTTCTTGGCTATCTCCAATAGCCCCCAGCTATCTATTATGGCCAACAGCTCGCCGGGCGTGGCCTCGCCATAAGCCGAGCGTAGCTTAAGCCGTAATCGCCTGCTTCCTAGCCTCACGTATAGCTCAGCGCCGTTCTCGATACCTATCCTGGTCAAGAACTCCTCGGGTAGGTTGGTGATCACGTTCCCAAAGCCATCTATATACATGACCTCCCCCACGGCCCTCTGGCCCTCGAGCTTAGGCCTGGCGAAGCCAGGCACTACGTAATCCGTTATCTCAGGCCCTACCTCGCTCGGATCCAAGCCCGACGCCAGGCGGGCGGCTACGGGCGCGAAGATATCCCGGCCGTGGAAGGTCCTGGAGACGTGCTCCAGCATGACATCCTTGTTCTCCACGGCGTAAACAGCCCTCAAGCCGTCCCTCATGGCTGCTAGCATCAGAAGGCCGTTATCGGGGCCCACGAAGACATAGCGGCGCGATACCGCTACTATGGCCCTCCTAGCCGTGCCCACGCCGGGATCCACCACACCCACGTGGATAGTGCCCTCGGGGAACCAAGGTGCGGCTTGGGCCAGCACGAGCGCTCCAATCCTCACGTTAAATTTAGGAATATCATGGGT
>Ga0190367_1000388_pt1 | contig 32683 bp, 55 predicted proteins | sample 4872181011_MG_FD_171838 | JGI IMG/M metagenome (GOLD analysis project Ga0190367, IMG submission 171838) | Hydrothermal vent microbial mat bacterial communities from Southern Trench, Guaymas Basin, Mexico - 4872-18-10-11_MG | ecosystem: Environmental > Aquatic > Marine > Hydrothermal vents >...
GCTAGAACTAGCCCCGATGGAGTTGTAGTTACGATTCCCTCTTTTTCTAGTTCCTCAAGAGCCCTTTTGGCTTGCTCAAGATCAATGCCCCTCTTTTGCATTTCTTCCTCAAATTCCTCATGAAAAAGACAAAGCGCAACAGCACGAAGAAGAGCCTCGACAATAGCCCTCTTAACTGGATCCTTGCAAGACTCCAGATAGGATCGAAGCTTATCTTTTTTCCTCATGAACTTGCCAAGAGAATCCTCTGATGACGCGAGGTTAATACCAGTAGAATCAGAGACTGGTGCAGATTCTTTCTCTTTCTGCTCTTCCTCAAGACGGGAGTAAAGCAGATTCCGGTATTCACGAAGAGGAAATTGCGATTTATCGATTATAGCAAAGCCACAACAAGGGCAAATCCACCCAACTGCCTTGAAGGATCCCGATTGCTTTACATAGAGACGCTTCATCGCTGGACCTAGAATCTTATTCTGTGAGAAAATATGACAGTGAGGACAGCGCGGTGGTTTGGACTTGGGCATTTCTTCACCTTTGCTTTCTACTATTGTATAGTATACCAAAGAGATATAAAGAAGTATACCACGTGAGTAGTATGTATAGCTACTGTGGTTTTCTCTACTATGCTTGTTCCTCAAGGAGTATAGCGAATTGTATAGCCATATCGCTCTACTCTCCTATTTCATTACTAAATCATATATTCTATCGAAGTGGCTATACAATTCGCTATACATGTCGATCACCTCGCTATAATACATGTGTTGATATAGCTATACATGGCTATACTTTTTGGATGGCTATACATCTAGGTGAACTCTCATGCAGAAGTGGAACCCCCGTAAGTGTGTTTACGTGCCAGAGAAGTTTGCTGATAAATGGGAGAAGATCGTTAAGTTCGCTAAGGCAAACAAGATGAGCGTGGCTGAACTCCTCATACGCGCGGCACTGAAGTACATGAACGAACATGCGAAGTTAGAGAAAGAAGTGCAAGTACAACACGTTCACTTCACCTTCATGCACCAGTTCCCTCTCTCCAGCGACCTTGCAGAGTTGTTGTTCAAGTACACAATAGCAGAGCTTGACAACATCTACATGTGTCTCCTCAACGCCAAGAAATGTTATCACAACGTGCAATACAAACGAATGCACGAGTGGCTCACAAGGGCACTCCAACTAACAAGAAACCTACAACTAACGCTGAAGGAAAAGGCAAAACAGATGACGGGGGTCGTGGAGATATGAGGCTCTACCTCACAGTGTCGAATACAGACGAATTAGAGGCTGTTCTTAAGGTCGGGCACAAGCACATCATGTTCTCCTTTGCTAGATTCAGCTACATACGATTCAACCCTCGAGGAATTAATGCGTCTCTCTTCTGTGATTCAGGAGCATACTACATGATCAACAATAGTGAAAGAGACCAAGAATACCTCAAACGTTACATGATTTTCATCCTGAAGTACTATGATTGCATTGACTACTTTGCCATGCTGGACTATCCTGAGGATCTTGAACGCACATTTGATATGGCTCTAGAATTCGTAGAATTCTTTGAGCAACAATTTGGATCCAGGGACAAATTAGTGGTAGTGATCACTGGAAAAACCCTAAGCGACTACCTCCAACTGTATGGCTTCTACAAGGATCATGATCTACTAACCCCCCTAGTAGGAATTGGAGCACTAAAGAAGAAAGACAAGAAAGTGGCTGTTACAATTGCCAGGATCCTCTCAAGAAAAGCAAGAACACACGTATTTGGAGCAGACATGAGGATTCTACCATACATATTACAATATGCATATAGTGCTGATACACACACTTGGGCCAAATCAATCGCACATGGATGCGTGCTAACACTCTCTCCTCGAGGAGGATTATCACCAAAAACAGCAACAGAGCTAAACCTGAACCTGCGCAGAAGGAAAGATCGACTAAAGGCACTTGTCCTATCAGCAAGAGCATACATTCAGCGATATGGTCAACTTCTCGACAAATCAATCAATAACACTTCACTTCTCCAGTGGGTAGTGTGAATGGTCCCACTAGATGGTATACTATAACTATATCATTATAGTATACTATTCTGCGGGACCATATGTATCCTTGTGGTAATCTTGCCATTTATGACTTCATCAATACTTCTTTAGATTAGACACAATGGTGATTTCATGGCTCGTGTGAGTAAGGTAGCAATTGAGAGAGTTTTCCACTGGGAGGATTATGAGAATATTCGTATTCGCTTTGAGTATGAGCTAACTGATCAAGATAATCCTTACTCCGTGCTGTATGATGCGTATACGACTATTGAGAATGCTGAGAAGGTCTTTGCACTTGCTCGAGAAGTGATTCGGTTCCACCAACACAGATTTCGCTCTTTCTTGTATGAAGTTAATAAGAGGATCCACAGAACAGAGGCTGATATTGAGGACATCAAGAAAAAATTAGAGGCTCTAAAGCAAGGTAGAATTCCATGTGGTGAGTGTCCGAGTGGATCTATTCAAGAGTATCTGGAACGCAGAACAAAGGAATTGCAGGAGAAACTCAAGGACAAGGAGACTAGACTAAAGTACCTCAAGGAGCTTTCAATAGAGGTTATGAGACTTAGGAATTCAGCGTACACTGTCCTCGAGGATGCAAAGAGATTGTTCGCTGAGAGAGATTTCCAGAGAGCTCAGTTAATACTAAGAGACATTCTTACACAAATTGAGGAGCTTGAGAGAAAGATTAATTCAGCATAATTTTTTCTGGTTTTTTGGTGCTAATCTTCACCTTCCTAATCTTCCTACTAACTACTAATATTAATAGGTGTCACTCTTGTCTCAGGAGAAGCTATTCATGCCTTGGGTTGTTCAGAGGTTACTTTGGTATGCATCAGATGAAGCTTGGAACCTTTATTTCCTCAGGAAGATTGAGATTGAGGAGACAATAGAGAAAGCACGCCACGCTCTGGAGCTAGCTAATTCTGCTTTAGCTCTTGCTCAAAAGGCTCATAATCATGCTAGGGAAGCTCTTACTGTTGCTGATGATGCGTTCAAGCGTGCTAAGGACGCTAGTGCAATTGCAAATGATGCATTCAATCGAACCCAGCACGCTCTTGCTACTGTCAATCGTCTGCAATCACATGTACGTGAGTTAAGTAGTGTTGTCTCAAGGATCAGGAGAGAGGTTAATTCCCTCTCCTCAAGGGTCGATGACATACAGTCTGTTGTTAATTCCCTCTCCTCAAGGATTCACAACTTGCAATCGATCGTTGATGATCTTCAGAGCCGCGCTAATGATCTAAGTTCGAGGATGGAAGAAGCGTTTTCGAGGATTAAGAGTCTTGAAAGCGATATTAACAAGGCATTCTCAGACATCAACACCTTGTTCGAGAAAGCAAATGAACTTTCTTCCAACATCAACGAAGCCTTTTCTCAACTCGATTCCTTGTGGAACGACATCAACAACTTCCGTGAGAGGCTAAATTCTGCCATGAGCGACCTCTCTCAAATCCAGTCATGGGCCGACAGACTAAAGGCTTTCCTCAACGAAATAGGGATCACACAGTGGACGTCAGAGGTGGGCATTGATCTCCTCCAAATAGGTCAGAAGTTTCGCCAGAAGATCCAGGAGATTGTCGATATTTGGTCACAAGCTAGATCTCAGATAATAAACAAATATAACGAACTAAGGACGTACATCACAACAAAGATCGTGCCTCTCGTCAACACGATCAAGGACAAAGTAGCTGGGATCATGAACCACATTGGTTCTTTGAGCGGAGCAGATCTATCAAAGGCAAAGTGTGAGAAAGAAACACCCGTTGGATCATATTCGGGGGCAATAGGCGCAGCATACGAAGCAGCATGGCAAATGGCACGTCTCTCCAACTGTTTTGCCACGTTCCTAGAAAAGTGGTGTTGGGAAATCGATCTGGGAATGCTTGGCAAGTACGGATTCTGTATCCACATCCCACGTGTCGACAAGATCCCACACATGGTCGACTCGGTCTTCAAATGTGCTGGAGCCATTGTTGAGATCTTCAAGCACACGAAACTTGCATTCAATGACGCAGTTGACACATTCACAACAATACAATTGTTGGTCTCAAGGATTGCAGAGATCCCAAACAAGATCAAGGACGTATTGGATGTGATAAAAGATGCTATCGTGCAAACAGTGAAGAAATTCGCAGAGATCTTCAACATCCAAGTACCAGAGATACCAACACAAGCAATCCCATCAATACCACAGTTGCCCCAACTGGTCAAACCTGGCATGCTGTATACTCTCGGCACAAAGCCAGGTATGCAAGTTGTAGAAAGACACAAGCTTGTGTGGAAATTCAACAAGACTGGAACATTAGCAAAAGTAGAAGCATACGTTGGCACGCAGAGGATAAAAACACTACGAACCCAAGCCGCGGGCGCTGCGATAATGCCACGCTGATCCTTTCACTTTTCTGGTAACACTTTCAGATTTTTTCCACATTCTCATGAACATTCTGTTTCACTACTTTGTAGACCCAACACGCAAGAACAATAGTGTCATCGGGATCAATTGTGATCTGTTTTTGTATACTATACGCATCCCACACGCGCACCGCCAAGATTGGCAACAATTTAATCAAACCAAAGACAATCCAAGATCCATTAGCGATAAATAAATTGTAATAATCGTGTTTCTGGATCTTGATTACCTTGTCATCGTTTCTTTTCACCCCCCAAATGTAGAGCATACCATCCTCTCGTTTCCTTCTTTCATTTATGTGTTCTCGTAACACTTTCCATGACCCAATGAGAAAAGAGACACCACTTGGTTCTCCAATACCGTAGCGAAGCAGATCAAACCTACCTTGTTCTACGATCGTACGACAAAGAAAACACATGCTATTCCAAGCCTCTTGAGCAAGTTCTCTCACAATGGCTCTTACTAGCTCAACATCCTTCTTTTGGAGGAGCTTGCTCAAATCTTTTTCTTTGACTTGCATTCTCTTCACCTTCTACTACTTTATGAATATATGGGCTTATGAATATATGGGTAGTTACAAAGTAGTAGGTGATGCTATGCCCTCGAGGAGAACGCTCCGCAAAACTGTTGTGATTGACGAAACTATTGATCGGGCGATCCGCTTGTTTTGGGGCAAGTGCCTCTCTAAGGGAATGAACATAGACACATACTCCCAGGCCATGAACGAGCTCTTCAAGCGCCTCTTCCTACATGTGGCTGGTAAAAAGGATCTAAATACTGACGCAATTATAGTCGCGCTGAATAAGATCCTTGATCTTGAGCAAGCTAAAAGGGCTCGGTGCGAGCCATGAAGGTGAAACTTGTAACAGTTTGTTGGGGGAAGAAGTGCAAGTTCGTTGTTAATGAGATCAGAGTAACGAAGATTGCTGATGAAGTCTTTATGATCTTCGTGGGCTTGAAGGAACCGAAGTATGTTGATGTTCTTGGCTATGGCTGGGATGAGAACGATAATTTCCATATCGACATTTATCCTGAGGAAAGAACAGAATCAGTGCACGGGTGTCTTGAACTGGTTCTGGTGCCAGAGAACGAAGAAGAGAAGAAAGTACTAGATTACCCAGCAGTTCTCTACTGGTGCGATAAATACGGTTGTAGAATAATCTTGATGTCATGGGACAAGGAGGCTGAATTCTACAAGCAAAGCAAGATTGTGGAGTGTATTGAGCAAAAGATTGTGAGGAGATGCATCCCCAATGAGCAGAAAGGATGATGAGGTAACAGGATTGGTTCTGTTGGTATTCTTTGTGTGCGTGCTGTATGTCGGTAGTGCTCTTGCGGATGCGTTAGGAAAAATTCTTGAATGGTTCGAAGATCAGTATATCTGCTTTCTTATCGCCTTTGTCCTTCTCTTCATAACGTTTCTCTGCCTCATTGTGTCTGCTATACAGACACAGAACCAGCACAGATGTTCATGAGCTTCACCAGTCTTTGCACGAATTTTTCTGCTTTTTCCTCCTTGAGGAACTGGAACGATATGTTCTCAACAGCGTATTCTAGCCTCTCTACCTCTGGGAACACGATCTCAGCTACGATTTGTCGTGGGGTGGGGGCTTGTTTCGTCCATACCTTGATCGTCTTCACGATCCACTTCCCACTTCTCACATCTCTGTATATTCCAATACCATATGTTGCATTGTGCATTAGACACGCTCTCTCAATCGCTTTGGATGAGTAGCAATATGGGAGTTTTCTGCACACGACAACGTCACCAATCTTCTCGATTTCACCTGGAAGAGGGAATTCATCAGCATAACTACGGAGCTCCTCAAGGTCGTAGTTGTAGCATGCGCTTATAGCATGCTTTATGTCCTTACGAACAAGAATGTCAAGGCCCCAAGAACACTCCTGATAGAACTGAAGGCGGTCTCTTTTGATGACGTTAAGCACTTCTGGGTCACGATCACATATTGCTGCCACAATTGCTAACTCCCTAGCGGCCCTAATTGGTTCAGCGCACCAAAGGGATAACTCTACAGCGGATCCGAATAGTCTGTATGCGATATCCACCTCCCGAATTACGTAAGGGATTGCAAACGAAGTACAACGGTGGTGGTCGATGATCAGAATTTGAGGGTTTGATCTCTGCTTGATCAGACGAAGAACTGTAGTAAAGCGTTCTGGAGCATTAGCATCAATAGCAATGTCGATAAACGCAATCTTTCGGTAGCTGTAGATCCACCGATACTTGAGGAGCTTGGAGATTTCTCCAATCGAAGGCCCTGTTACCCTGTATTTAATGAAGATGTTACCAATTTTCTGCCTACATTTTCGGGCGAAGAGGCACGCTGATGCAACACCATGACCGTCATAGTGACCGATGATCAGCATGGTTATTCACCAAGTACTTTCTTAATTCCTTCTTCACAAAGAACTTCTTGTTCGCTTTCTTGAGCAATTGCAAGGCGTATGGAACCGTATTCTGATAGAAACTCCTCAGCTCAGCGTCAGTAACAACTATCCCTGTGTGTTTACGTAGCTGGGCATGATAATTGTACGCCCCCAGCACGTAGAAGTCGCAGAAGTTGAGAGTTGCCTTGATGATCTTCACCACATCAGTAACACCAGGAATAATCGGCTCCATGCTGATCCAAGTCCTAACACCACTCTGCTTGAATTTGCGTAAAGCTTCAATTCTCTCTTCAGGAGGTGGTGCCTTTGGCTCCAATGGTGTCTTCTCCAGGGAAATTATAGTGCTGCCAACCATGATCCTGCTCCTGAACATCTTGATCAGATCCAGATCAAGACGGTAAGCCAATCCAGGATTTTTCGTGAGGATCATGACCGTGTGATTAGAGAATCTAAGCACCTCGAGGACACGCCTAGTGACTCTCTCTTGCTCCTCATACGGTGGATACGGATCCACAGTGAATGAGATCATTACCTTCATTCGGCGCTTGAGGAGAATCTTCTTCGCCTCATCGACAGGATCATACTTCCCACGCTGGATCCTTGAGGAGAAAACAGGCAAGCGCCAAGCCCAACAATATCTACACTGATACGGGCAAGGACGACGATACACTGTAATCTGATAATCAGCATACTCAACCGACGTGCGTGGCATGACATCACCAAAGTATTAACACGAAACACCAAATATCAACATGAGTATTACGTGTGGTGTTGAGAATACACCCACTTTTAACCTTCCTCGAGGAATTAGAATTTAGGTGATGACTTTGCTAGAGTATGATCGAGTTATTGAGTTTAAGGAAATAGCTCCTGTTATGTGCCTGTTGAAGAAAGGTAGAGTTGCAACAATGAGGAAAACGAAATATAGTAATGCTCGGATCCTCTTGGTAAAACATCGTGGGATCCCTGTTGCTCTCGCCAAAGTCGATAATGTTGTTCCATGTGAGGATGGCTACATTGATCTTTACACACCCTGGTCAGGATTCAGGAATAAAAAGACATGGATCCAAGTAGCTAAACGGTTGCACGGAGGAAAACTTCCACTCTACATTATCGTCCTAAGAAAAGTCAAATCACTACGAAACTTCAGAACCCTTGATGAATTCAGGTGAGGCATATGCCCATGAAAATTGATGCAACTGATGCAATTGAACCGTACATGCACATGCTTCTGAAGCTTCTCACAAGACCGCCACATGCAATTGGATTAATAATACCTGGCTTCAAGCAAGATCATGATATCGTATATCCTGAGCCATATGGTGCCTTATTCTCACTAGCAATTCGAGTGTACATGTTCTGGAGAAACACTTATGTTACAATTGCTCCAATCATCAACGGTGACGCACTAAGGATCATTGGCTATGTTGTAGCATTTACCATGTTCAACATTGAGAAAGACAACCAGCACTACATGTTTACAATGGCTTATGTGGTGACTGAAAAGCCCCTGAGATTCAAGGTAGGAAAAGAAGAAAAGGAATCAATCGTAGACGAAAAACTACTAAACGCACTACACACACTACACTCCCTAGCAGTAGCACTAAGATGGATAGAAGACAGCGGACTCATAGGACTCCTGATGAAACCCACAAAACTCACTAAAGATCCCGCCGAATAGTGTACCATACTATATGTGTATAGTATACCATATGGTGGGATCATAAAGGTACTGGACTTTACAGTGCATGACATGATGTATGCGTATAATCTAATTATACGCATACTTTTTCTTTGGTGTTTATGTTTATGGTGTGTATTATGCAAAAGAGGAAGGAGGAGTTTGAGGAATTAAAGAGAAAGATCATGAGAGTTGTGGATCCTCGTTGTAAAGTATGCCAAGCTTTCATGAGATTGCCTGAGAGTGAGAAAGAAGCTTTGGCTGGGATCCTTGCTCAGATTATCCTTAGTGGAGAATCTCTTACAAAAGCAGCAGAGAGGATAAAGAAAATACTTGGACTCGACTTCACATGGGCTTCACTGCGCCGGCATTTAATACACACTGGTGTCTGGAGGAAGAGAAAGAAACCACGACCAAAACTATCAGCGGGCATAAAAGCCCTTGTTGACTACATCAAATTCCTCCTCGATGTTCTTGAGCACATTGTGTGTTACGATATCCTCTACTATGTTGACAAGATCAAAGAGGATGAAACACTAACACCAGAAGAAAAGCAACGTATATTACGATTATTCAGATTTCTGTGGAAACGACACAAAGAAAGATATGGCTGGGAATGGACTGAAGAAGATGAGAGAATGTTTACATTATGAGCACATTGGACGATCTATGTTGATCACATTTCCCTTGTTTATTATTATCGCATTCTCATCTGTCACGATCAGCAGGAGTTGATCTGTTATTGCTCCGTAGATCCTGATAATTGCTGCGAATGGTGTCATGTTCATTCCCCTTGCCTCGAGGATTAGTGAGCTTATGCACTCTTTGATCTCTTCTTCATTATTGCATGTGAGAATTTGCCGGCGCCCGCAAGAGAGGATCTCCACAACAAACATGTGGATCACCAAAGAGGATTAGGAGAGGAAAAAAATAAATACGAAAAATACACACGTGGCGTCAGTAGAACATCAGTTCTCAGCTACATGTTGGGGTTGTAGCTTCTGCAATACCTCGAGGAGGTGCTTTCTAATTGCCTCCCTAACAAATTCGCTCCTCGAGGGATAGTATCCTTGTGCCACAAGGGCATCTATTTGCTCTACAACTGTTTTTGGAAGTCGTATGGTGACACTAACATTAACAATGCGATTGAGTAACATACACTCTTCATCCATAGCCCAACACCAACTGTATTATTCCTATAATACTATAAACACCAAAAGGTTTATAAATGGGTGACATTGGTGTCGCAAGAGATAAGTACAGTAGTATTGTATTTGGTGCGGTGTATGTTTGGGCCTGAAGAGATTGCACGCATGTTTCTGGTTCGTGGGCGCCAATACCGTCGTGCTTTCTACGCAAAGCAGTGTAGTCTCCATATTCAATACCTCTTCGACTGGGCGATGCACATACACGTGCTGTTTGAGTTGGATGGTGAGTTGGAGGTATACCGTGTCTACCCCAAGTTCCCACCGGTCTTCGAGGAGACGAGCAAGGAGGAGATAGAATATGTGGCTGGTTTTGGTGTAAAACCCCTGATACTTGTTGGAGTGGATCCGATTACAATGACCACAAGAGTAAAGAGGGGCAAGAGATATTTGCCACTAATACCGCGGTGGGAGAAGTTCCTTGAGGAGTTCTCCATCGAGTACAATGACAGATCCTTCAATGACAAATGGTTTGAGATCCAATTTGACACTATACTCAATGACATACCGAGAGAACTACAAGATCGCTTCGAGAAATTATTGCCACTCCCTGATGTGGTTCGGCGATATTACTACCCACACGAACCAAAGGTACAGTGGCTCGCAGAGGATCTGTGCCTCAAGTACACGGCAAGAGATAAATCATCAACATATGTGTGGGCGAAATTGTATGTAGACACAACGAATCTGCGCAATATGTACAACATAATTAGCGTTGTCTTATCGGGTTTTAAAACAAACGAGAAAATCACGCTTGGATCCCCCAAATTTAGCAGAATTATACAAAAGATCAGACAAGCAATTGAAGACAAACTAAGACGAGAGTACAATGCACCAATAAAAACAAGTGTGCAAGTCATCCGCGAGCGCTTGGGGGAGGTTATAATATACGCGGAGCACCCAGGAGAAGTAACAGCAGAGATAGAGATAGAAATAGGATACAAAACACCTGAGACAAAGGAAAATGAGATAATATTACACCCCATACTAACGAGAATCGATTACGAATGGTAGTATCGTCTCACGCATTTGGATCACCTTAGCGCGGCTTCTACATCGATATTCCAGTTTTTCTTTAATATTACAGACACCAAAAGGTTTATAAATGGGTGGCATTGGTGTTTCGGAGGATAAGAATAGTAGTTAAGAATAGCAGTATTGTATTTGGTGTTGTTGATGAAGATGTTGTTTCGATCCTTGTTCAAGCAGATTGTGTGCGGTAAGGTTCTTCACTTTTCTTATGTTCCTGATGGGGTTAGGGCGTGGCTTGAGACGTACAAGGAGAGCGGAAAGCTTATCGACACGCAACCGCCGCGATTGTGTGCCACACGGACTTTCTATTTCGTTGGGGAGCCACAATTCACCTTGCATGATGTTTGTATACAGTTTAAGCTTGTAAAGCAAGATAGTGTTTTTGTGTCCCCTGAGGGACTTACCTTTGAGCCCTTGCTGTACTTGTGTCCTCTTGAGCTTGATGCTAGAGATGTTCTCTTCTACTTCGAGCGGGAGAAACTTGATCTTGATCCCGTCCAGTGCGAGTATTTCACAGTAGATCCAGTGTATCCATCGGAGGTAGAGGTAGTATATTATCTCACAGAAGAAGGATACGCATGGGCAAGGCAAGTAGCTAGAATCTGCAAAGCCGCGCTAGAACCATACCCTAGTCTCAACAAGAATCTCCTGGAACTAGCAGCGGCTGTGATGATTGCCTGGTTCTCCTGGATGTTTGACATAAAGAATACGGACTTTCCCGTAGCTTGTTTTCAACTGTACTGGGATATTGCAGAAGCATTACCAGGCGACTGGCACATGAAGGAGTGCAAGCAGAGAACACTAGAAGTGCTCCTTGAATACGATTGGCCAGAAGATGTTCCAACACCAAGCAAACTCCCAGTCAGCAAATGGCACCGACCGCTCATAGTGAACGAAGAAACAATACGAAAGGTAACAAGCAGATGGAAACTTGATGAGGAGAAGATAAAGCACTTCATCGACACAATATTTGCACGATACTTCAACGGAGGAGTAATATACACAAAGAACTTGCGAGAGACAAACAGAGTGTTGAGCGAGCTGGAAAAACAAGAAGAAGAATTAGGATACACATGGTAAAAAATAGGGAAAAAACTACTCAAACACGAATTCTCTGTCAATCATGACGCGTGTGAAGGGATCTCTAAGCTGTTCATAAAGAAACTCTCGTAGTTTTCTTTCGTTAGTGATGTAGAATGTGTATGATTGTTTCGGCATCGGCACAAGAAAGTTATAGTTGATTGAGTAACGGTATCGAGTGCGTTTAATAGTGATGTCACCAAGCCCGGCGGCGATCAAAACTACCTTCTTTCCTTCATTCAGAGCCCTTATAATTCTATCGACTTTCTCATCGATGTGCATACGCATCACTTATTCAACTCGTATGATATAGATCGTAAGCATCTCTTCTGTCGAGTTTGGATCGTAGAAGACTTCTTTGGGAACTTCTTCCTCCCAGTCGTACTCAAAGAATCTTTCTATGTCACTTGCTCTCTCAGGGAACATCTTCTTTAGTTCTTCGAACTTGATTAGTCTGGCAAAACGGGGGAGGCATGCAAGGCAATCGGCTTCAACGGAGTCAGGGTAGGCAGTAATTTCATACACATACGTTCTGACCATGAACCTACACCTCTACCTATAATAGACACCAGAATATTTAAAAAGATTATGCATTGGTGTTCACGAGATTGGCTGTGTGGTGTCCTTGGTGTTCTGCTCCTCCTTGGGAGAGACGATGTTCTGTGTGACCTTGTGGTTCGTTTGGTCTGGGTTGTGTGGTATGGTTTCCCATGGTATACTAATCACATATAATACAGTATACTGTGTGTTGGTTTTCTCCAAGACACCACGTATTCCACATCCTTTTATGTTGTGACACCATATATTCTTTTGGTGATGCTATGCCCAAGAAGACCCGCTGGAATATATGGGTGTATGATTGGGTTAAGGAACGTGCAATGCGGATCATCTCAAAGTACCCTGTTCCGAAGACTGATGGAGAATTCGTATCGCACATCATTGACCAGATCCCAGAAACGCCTCCGGATCCATTTATCCCTCTCTCATTTGCCAAACTCCCTGAGGATTTCGAGGAATTCCTCCAGAAGATCATCTACTACATTCAGCAGGAGCAGGAGGCGCGGCTTAAGAGCCGCGCGCCGAATGAGTTGTGGGTGTCCGAGTTAGTCGTATGCCCCGCGAAGAGGGAAATGGCGCTGAAGTATCCACAGTATGCCAAGATTCCACAACCACGACTATTGCTTGGCATCCTGGTACATCTTGGGGTTCGTTTCTTTGCTCGCGCGGCAGGATATGAGTATGAGGTTCCAGTCAAGATCATCATTAGTGTCGATGGGGTCGATTATACTGTAACGGGGCGTGCGGATGTCTTTGATCCAGCTAGAGGGATCGTGTGGGATGTGAAATCGGGTCGCAGCGTGTACGATCCACCATCTCCTCACCACGCCTTGCAAGTGTATATATATCAGCGCCTCCTCAAGGCAAAGGAAGGTCGTGTCTTGTATCTGACTGGAGACCGGTTCTGTGAGGTAAAGATCACAGATGGTCATGTCGTGAGAGCCTTGCAACAGGCACACATTAATGACGTTGATTACCGCGACGTGGACGAACTCTTGCGGCATCTAATCGTAATACACATAAAGAAACTCCTCACGCCGCTCTGGTCGTGGGAATGCGACTATTGTAACTTCAAGGTCGTTTGTCCGTACTACGTCAAGCCCTTGAGGAGGTAAAAGGTGATAATATATGTCCAACTTCCTCAAGAAGACGAAAAAGAGCTTTATGGACTTGTTGAGCCGCATGAAGGAGTACAATTGTAATATCTGTTTTGCAGCGGCCTCAAATGACGATCATCATTCATTTGTCGTGTGGAATTGCTCATACGAAGGTTCGGTAGAAACATTTGTCTGGAGAATTGCAGAGATGATAGATGCAATACTACTGTCGCTAGCGACAAACATGTATCCCAAGAGGCATCTTCGTGAAAAGATTGATTGAGATAGTCTTCGCAGAAGCACGAATAGCAGAAATCTTGGAAGAGGGAAAAGTGAGCGACAAATAGAACTTCTTTTGTGCTAGTCTTTTTCTGAACACCATTGTCTTCTCCTTGTTTATCTTGACGACACCAAACCGTAATCTTTATAAACATTCTGGTGTCTATATTATAGTAGAAGGTGAAAGTTTATGGAGCTAACCGAAGAAAGAATTGCCAAGTTGATTGAGGATATAAGAAAGCACCCTGATAAGTACTCTGAGGAAGCAAAGTTCATCTTATTCTTGACTCGCTACGAGCACAGAGGCGCCATGTTCTCTTATTCGCGTAACTATGAAGTGCTTACAGGTGACGTAAAAGAGATAATATTGCGAGAGAGGCATGAAAACATTGAGAGCTCCCCTTGGAAAGACGAATACGAAGTTGCACTAATTCCTCTTGAAGTCCCAACAATCATATTAGTTCGGGGGACAAGGTGGCAAGATGGGGGGGATTACGAACTAACAGAAGAGTTGTACGTCTTTGATGGCGAGTCATGGAAGTACATGAAGATTCGTGAGATATAGAGCTAGTGCCCACACGCTTTAATCCTATTTTTTCCTCTTTTTCTGAACACCATTGTCTTCTCCTCACGTATCTCTTCAACACCAATGCATAATCTTTATATAGCTTTTGGTGTCTATATTCTATAGAGGCGATGCATATGGAGCTCCAAGCTAGAGGTGTGACAATGTATGATGTCATTATTCAGCTAGTAGAAGAAGTTGAGAATCTCTTGAGCCAGAAACCATACGTCATCATACCTAAGCGAATTCTATACAAGCAGATAAAGGATCGTGTAAGCTCACCAGGAACACTAGCTCGCCTTCTATACCAAACGCTCCGTAATAGAGGATATCATGTAGAACTTGATGGCAAGTGGATCATCATTTACCCACGCATTGACAATGATTCATCATAGCCACGTGTCTCACTAATCCATTTGATCCTATTTTTTCCTCTTTTTCTGAACACCATTGTCTTCTCCTTGTTTATCTTGACGACACCAAACCGTAATCTTTATAAACATTCTGGTGTCTATAGTATAATAGGAGGTGAAGGTTATGGACAAAGAGAAATTCATGGAGGAATTCAACGCGGCGTGGAGCATGTTTCTGCAATACTATTTCAAGAGTCGAGAAATCAGGGGAAATAGAGTAATACTGAAAAGAGAGAACATGACAGTTACAATCGACACAGAGAAGTGGAGCATAGACGTGCGGGTGGGTCGAAGACCACTGATATTATTCTATTTCAAGAGTGTTGAATACAATGGAGACGAGCTTATCTTCTACGCTAATGAGAACTATTGTGGTCCAAACTTGAGGATGGTCTATACTGGTATATTCTACATTGGGTGCGCTCCAGGATGCATAATCACTATTCCATATTCCATTTCGGGTTAACGTCGAGTAACCCCCACTCGCCCATTTGATCCTATTTTTTCCTCTTTTTCTGAACACCATTGTCTTCTCCTCACGTATCTCTTCAACACCAATGCATAATCTTTATATAGCTTTTGGTGTCTATATTATAGTAGAAGGTGAAGAAATAATGATCAAGGTCGAAGGTCATATTCCCACTCTCTTTATAATAAATCGCCCAAGTGGAGATGTATTTCGCATTTACATGTACACGGAGCCTTCCGGCATACTGTTGCAGACGTACCCCCCGCATGCCAAGGAAGCATACATTATACCGCCGCTATTCTACAGATCACGTTCGGGGATGTCCTTTGATGCCACCTTTGAGTATTCCCCCCTAGAAAGAAAGTTGAAACAATTCCTAAAGCGTGCAAAGAAATACACCCAGATCACTCGCGAGGATCTAGAGAAGTTGCGCGCTCTCCTTTCGTAGCTGTATTTTTCCTCTATCCGTATAATTTGTTCATACGCATCCTCTGTTTACTTTCACTGAAACACTATAGTCTACGTGTTTATATACCCTTGGTGTCGTTTTCTTGTTTGGGGTGATCAATGTCTCTCCAGCTAAAGGAGTTGTTTAAGGAGACAGAAGAGAAGAGGAAGAAGGCGGAGACGCAACAAGTTGAGTGTGTGTCGCCTCTTTTAGCACGTCTGTATCGTCAGTGGTGTGGGAAAACGATTTGCATATTTGGAGAGTCTGGGATGGGGAAGACGACTTTTGCAATCCACTTGTGCAAGACTGCCATGAAGATCACCAGGAAGCCGCCACTGTATGTTGCACTTGACTTGAACCTCAAGGAGGATGATTTTCGTCATGAGTTGACCGAATTTCTCGGACGTAATGCTGTGCTTTTTGTTGAACCGTGGGCTCTCCTCGAGAGTGTCTTGGTAAAGTGGTATGATAAATTCATGGAGAAGTATAGCATTGTTGTGATCGATTCGGTCTCAGAGATCTGGAGCTGGATCATCAGGAGGGAAGTGCGTAGGCTCGCCTGGAAATTGCAACATGCTGATGAGCAGAAGAAGGAAGAGCTCTTTAGGAAGCTTGCTAAGAGGCTAGATCTCAAGCAAGAGTTTTCTACATATTTAGAGATTATTGCCGCGCGGCTGAAGGAGATCACAAATGCTGTCAAGATCCCTGCTATCATGATCGCCCATCCTACAACCATCTTTGACACGAAGAACAAGGATCCGGATTTAAAGAACTTCTGGGATGAGGTAGGCTTTAGACCCGCGTACATGAGTAAAGCACTCAGACGCGTGAGTAATACGTACTTGGCTGTCCTTGAGGACACGACACTAAAGCTCATCGAGATCCGTGTCAGAGGAATTTTCCCCCGGAAGCTTGATGTGATTAAGATCCCAGCAAAGGAGTATGATTACAATCGATAAGTTTATTATTTTTAGAGGCGAAAGAATATGGATCTGATCGCTGTCTTGTTCATCATCGCTGTCGCAGTTGTCATCTTCGCCCTGTCCAACTTCATCAAGACGATTGCCCAGATAATCGTGATGCTGAGGAGAACCAAGAGTGCGGATCCCATTGCGAGGGTGCTCGACAAGTACTTTGGGACAATGGTGAAATTCTTCAAGGGAGTAATGGCATCAAATGTGAGAGCCAAACATCCATCACATGTAAAGTCCAAGCAACCCGAAAGGTCCCACTAGATAGTATACTATATCATATAGGAATAGTATACTGAGTGGTGGGACCATGCACCCATACAAGGTTCTGAGGAAAATCATCAAGAAGATCATCAAGGTCATTAAGATGTTGTTGGTCTTTGTAATCACAATAATTGTTGTCATAGTTGAATTCCTCTCCTCGAGGAAGTAATACAATCATTTATATTTGCCCCATATTTTTCTCCATCTGGTGACTAAATTGAATGGCATACGACTACTCTTACGCTTGCTTTCGTTCATGGTTCTAACATCCGTAGCGATCTACGCTATTGTCATGCTCATGCACCACAACCAAGAACTCGCACTACGAGTGACAGTAATGTATACAGGACTCATGATCTTCACAGCAATCTACATGGCAATCGTGAGCCACTACGCAGAGAAGAAAGCAAAGAAGGACATAATTGGAGAAGCAAACGCCCCCACACGCGGGTGCTAGAAATGGGGTGGGGCGACCCCAGCCATCACGCCCCCTGGAGCACCCGCTAGGAGGGGCTAAGTAAAACAATACTAAGAATTGAAATTTATTGATGAAATTCGGTGAGGACCACAGAAAAGCGAAGAAAATTAAACAATGCCATAAAGTGACATAACGTACAATGTTTCAAATATTGCGTAGATTAATTGTATTGCCCCAACAGCATACAATGGTGCTTTTATTTCGATTCTTTTTGCAAACTTGGCTAATGCCCAATACACAAGCGTAACAGTTCCTCCTCCCATGAATGCAATAATGATGTCAGCGAGTATGTTGTGTGGATAGTACATAATATATATCGAGACGAAGCTCTTAAGGGTTAACTTGAACTTGAGGAAAGTTGGGTGTATGAGTAACATGATTGCAATGAGATGCCCAAGTTCATGTAGAACCACCGCAAACGCCCCAAGTACAACACCAAGAACAAAAACTTTGCTCAGAGACACATGTGTGTTAGAGCAATTCATATATCGTCACTTGTGCTTTCTCGAAGTTACCTGATGTAGTGCGAAATGTCAACGTTGCAGACGATAGTACTGTAAAGTCATCCCAAAACACTACACTCGATGACCGCATAACTCTACATGTACCATGGCAGAACATTATTGCATCGGCCATAGCAATCTTACCCCTGTCATTTCCCGTTGGAGACAACTCACGTAATCTAATCCAGATCTTAGCAAACGCAACACCATGACCCCCAATTGCAAACAATTGTGCTTCGGATCCAGTTGCATTTTTACCATAATCGAGTGTCTCCGTGGCTGCCTCGCTTACCATGTCATATATATATCGCTTCAGAGTCCAGTAAGCATACCCTCTCAATTCATTTATCGCAATTGTAACAAACACATCCTCTTGCGGGTCGAAATCTAATCCAGATGATCCAAATAATATCAGTAGTGGCTTATCAATAGCCTCGGCTGGAATTGTTACTGTTATTTCGTTTGTGCCTGTTACACTAACATTCTGTATCTTTTTCAATGTCCTAGCGCCTTTGTATAGTGTTCCGTTTGCATCAACAAGAGCCATGTTTAATAGAGAGTCATCTGTAGCTAATCCCGTGAGTTTCGCCGTGTTTGCAATTAAATTATACCCGTTCAGATTCAAATCATCATTTATAATTATGTTTTTTACAGGAACCTTGATCTTGAATGGCATATTCACCAACCTTTCTTCATCCTTATAAATGATGTTCGAACTCAACTGTGTAGTTATCACCGTGATGCAGTTATCTCGATAGTAATATCGATGTTCGTCGTTGGTACTTTCACCTTGACCCATCTGTATGCATTAAACCAACCATCATGATAAGTTCCAGCCGAGCTCAGCGTTACAGTTTCGATAAGGCGCCATGTTGCGCCATCTGTTGATGCATATATTTCTATTGTTGCTGCATCGCTAGTGCTAACGAAAACTTCGACGTATGGCCTACCACCTGTGTCCAACGCGACCTCCAAACCGCTTGTGTTGCTAGCGGCAGCAATTGTATCAGATGCAGATACGGGTGAGAACAAAGATAATATTGAGTCCCTGAACTCAGACAGCTTTACATCCAACTGTGCGAGAATACTAGAAAGCCGCGCATCAACATCCGTGATTGTTTTTGATCCAGTACCTAGAATATCCGACAGCTTTACATCCAACTGTGCGAGAATTAATTGCTGTAGTTCTTTTGTCGCTGGATTTATCACAGTATCGGTTGTGTCAGCGATCCTCACGCTCTCTATCCCCGTGATGTCGACAGAAATCGCACCTAGCTCTTGAATCGCCTCCTTTACACCCTCCTTTACAACCCTCTTGGTGAACATACTTCTCACCTGAAGACCTCTATGTCGGGGTTGTAGAACGTTAGCAATATAACAAGTTCTCCTGCGCCTGAAGGATTCTGCACGTATACGCGACGAATCCGCATGAACTGTAGCGACAGTCCTGTCTCGCAAAGAATCGCATTGGAGAATGGTGAATTAATGCGTATGTATGCTGTGCTGTCGCATCGTCGAATGTGCAATGAGTGCGCTTCGTGACCAAACTTTTCCCATACTTCCTCACCAGGAAACGAGCGTGCTTTTGTTAGATCAATCGTTAGCTCAATAGCATCATTGTCGTAGATTATACCAGGGCGCCTAACAACCTTCTCCTCTGGAGCGAGGATTGACATACTTACTCACCCTAAATAAGATAAGAGAAGAGTATATATGATCCCAAAAAAAAGGCTAGGAGAAAGTCTATTTGGATCCAAGAGGTCCAAGAGGAACCACAAAGAGCTTCTCAGGGATCTCGGTCGTCTCCTGTAACGCATATTGCCACCCAACAAAGTATATTGTTGCTGTGACCGGATTTGCAGAATCAAGGTTGGTTATGTCAAACAGCACTTTCGGGGAATCCTCAAACACCCAAATCTCAGTCAATTTACTAAGAAACTCCATGTTGTCATAGTGTAGTTTGGTTATCACAGGAACAGCTGACTTTGTTCTGAACCTTGGTGTCGCTGGTGGCTGCTTTACTAGTAACTCAACATTGTCCGTAGTGACAAAGATCCTATACTGTGCTAGCCTCAGTCGATCCATGTAAATGTTCGTGTTTTCCTGGTTTTGCTTCGTTTCGCCGGCGTCCAGGGGCACTTCCCACTTAATTAGAGGAATCGCCTCAATTCCCGTAACTTTGTAATACTTTTTCCCAATCCGCACGACGTCCCCCACATTCAACGCGGGCTTGAACTCCACCATCTACATCACCCTCTTTTCTTTACAAACGTAGCCAGAATTTGAGAAGCTTCATCAGGGGATATCTTTCCGTCTGCTAGGGCCATTGTAACGGCCTTGATGATGGAGAAAACCTTGTCCGTCTGAGCCGCGGCGGTCATCACTAACTTCTGGATCACTTGTTTCTTGCCTCGAATGTAGTTCAACATGATCTGTTTTGTGATGAAGAACGTCAGGACAGAAGTGATCAATATATCATATAATGCGATGCCTTTCCAGAAGAGAATCAGACCAACGACAATCGCAGCATAAGTGGCTCCTATGTTGCTTTCCCACTCACTCAAGAGTTTCCGTATGTCAAATATCGTCAACTCTGGCTTCTGAACACTATTTACTTCGACACCATTCGCAATCCCTAAGATCGATTTCACCCTGTCTTTCAAGCTTTCTCTTGCCTCAGTTTCAGGCATTTAATCACCAAAAACTATGCTTGAGCCGCGCTAGCGATGGCTTTTAGGAGGTTAGAGGTAATCGTCTCAACTCTCTTGACTCTATCCTGGAGGTTCTTGACCGCATTCGCAATCTCGAGGACACTATCGGCCAAATCCTTTAGTTTGTCGGCAAGCACAGTAAATGCCGCAACTGCGGCGTCGGTCAGTTTGGTATCAATCTGCTGTGCAGTTGATTGCTCCTTGAGGTACTTGATGATTTCCCTCAACGCCTCAAGGACACGATTGAGCGAGGGCATCTGAATCAGTTTTTCAGCATGATTCAAGCTCATATTTTTTCACCTCAATCAGCGATTATAAACAATGTGAATGTAACAGAAGATAAATCTGTCCCATCGGCAATTTCTACAGCAGGCCCTGCTGAAGACGCCGCGTAGTCAAAGTGATACACTTTGATCTTTACAGTATTACCAGATGCACTAACGACTTCTGCTAAGTATCCTCCTGAAGCGTTTACCAAGCATCTGTCCGCACTCAGATTCGTTACTCCCGGGATCGTTATGTCAAAGCCACCGGTAGTGTACGAAGACGGACCAGTGACCAAAACAGTCATCAGTCCTGGCCCCGATCCGATCTTCTTTAGCTTGTAGATTCTGTATGACGACACGCTCATCTAGACACCACCCAGAAAAAGCTTACATGTGAATGGTTTCTCCTTTCGGCTCAACAACCTTGCCAAGCAAGACGATCTTCGCAGTTCCAGTATTCTTGACATAGAATTCAATGTGGTATGTCTTGTTTGGCTCGAAGATCAGTGGCGCCTTGGTGTAAGTTTCTGGAACCTCCCTCGCATAGAGCCACTCGATTTGCCAGATGTCAAGTGTTCTTGCAGTGCTGATGTTGGATCCCTCACGGAACCGAATCGCAGTCACGATCTTCTCATTGTTCTGTAGCTGAATGCCATAGAATCCAATGATCTTTCGGTCAGGCATGGTGATGCTCTTGTATACTTGCCAACCCGTATTGGTAAAAGCTTTCTCCCAAGTTTCCTCCGTGAAGTCGAAGTCCAGCATTAGGATGATGTCACGCACTATGAGTTCATCTGAGGACTTAGCTACCTTTAGGTCGATGGCTCTCTGGATCAACTCATCAACTAGAGTGCGCTCCACAACTTCCTTTTCTTCGGGCTTTGGATTGAGAACAAGACCGAGCTTGGGAACAGACATGTGTTACACCGAAAACATATTGTCTAACACTATTTGTTATATTTAAGAGGATACGTGGCAAAGATGCCACGAGTGCCACATGACAAAAAAGAGAAGCAATTCGATATGATCAGGATAAGATGCCGCCCTTCTACAGCCCAGAGATGGAAAACTCTCTACAATTATTGGGCCGCAGAGAAGATTTCTCAAGATCCATTCTACAGACCATCATATGAGAAATTCCTAAACGAGCTCCTCGATATTTACGAAAAGAAGGTGAGAGAAATCCTGATAAGATAAAAAACCCAAAAAAATCTACAAGAAGATGATTTCTCTGGTCTTTTTCGCTGGAGTTGGTGTTGTTTCCTTCCTGAGAGTAATTTTAGTTCTCCCTGGAACAGACAATCCAAGGCTCCTTAGCATTCTCATGTGCTCCTCAATTGATCTCAATCCAGATTTCAGAGCAAGCTTGTAATCGCCAAGTTTGATGGCATCAATCAGAGTGCGAATCGAAGAAGCCAATTCTTCGTAGTCGCTAGGCTTGGCGTCGACAATTCTGGAGAGCAAGTGATTACCAAGCGCCAGGAGCTCGCTTTTTAGGCGCGGATTTAGAGGAAGCTTGAAGGTAATGATGCCTGTCACGAGGGCAATAAATGCATTAACAGCCTTGTTTAGCCATCCCTTAAAGATCATATCGTTGATCCATTCGATTACAGTCCCGACGAACTCTCCTCCGGTCATGCCCTTGTAAGTCTCTGCTTGGATTCCCTCGAGCCCTGCTAGTCGGGCAAAGTAGTTTAAGATCGGATCCAAAAAACCAGTCAAACTGTTAACCATGTATGTTCACCCTTTTAGGCTGCCATCTTTTGTGTTCCATAGCTCTTAGCGGCTTCCTCTATTCTCTTTTTGGCCTCCTCTTTTGAGATCTTTCCTAGCTTCATCTCATGCAACACGTTAGATACATTATCTGCCCACCACTTGGCTGCTTCAGTGCCACTTGAGAACGAGAGTTGTCTGAAAACCTTTCGTGCGTATTTAACTACTTCAATGTAGTCAGCTGCTCTTTTTGCCCATTTATCTGCTTCGACATCCGTTAGAGTCTTTGAGCGTATACCAGAGAGGGTTTGCTGGGCCCAAGCCTGGGGACCGAATTCCTTGATAAACCGTGAGACTCCCTTTAGCCATGTATTATGCTCAATTGCCTCCCGAGTGCGTGTCTTCCAGTTATCTGATGCTTGAACAGAGGTAACTGCCTCAGACCAGTCCTTTGCTTTTTCCTGTATCTTCTCCTGTATCTTTTCTTTGGCCCTAGTCCACCATTTCTTCCAACGTTGTTTTAGTTTCTCAGTAGCGGTGGACATAGAAACACCGAAAACATATTCTGCAATTAAACTAGTATTTGAAAAAACTATGTGGCAAGCATAGCAATAGTGCTACATTGTGGCACGGTTTCCTTACCAGCATGGTATACTATATAATAATAGCATAGTATACTAATCTGTGGGACCATCTACCTTGCATACCTTTCGGCGAACTCATCAATCTTCATCTTCAAGTCCCGTAGTGATGCAACTCTGACCACTGGTCTCCACGCTGGTTCCCTCTCATATGTTTTCCTCCTAATGTCACCGTGTTCCCACAGCCATCTTGCACTGTCGACAAGATCAATTACGAGACCTGCCTTCTTTGGACCAAGTTTCACTAATTCTGGATATTTCTCTGGAGGAAGTGGTCTAACTACTCTACCCACACGCTGTATTGCTCTTATTGTTGATTTCCCAGCAGATGCTATTAGGAGCCATCTCATTGGTGGTAGATCAAATCCTTCATCAGCCAGTTGTGTTGCTATTATACAATGTATCTTTCCTTGTTCGGCCAGTCTCACAGCGTCTTCTCTTATTGTGATTGGAACCGCTCCGTATATGTATGATGCAAATACGCCACGTTGGTCTAATTCTCTTTTGATCATAAATCCTTGGTCGATTAGTCTCACTAGGATTAAGCCAGGGTACAGTTTTTTATCGAGCACTAAGTACTTTACGATTTCTGCGATGATCTTGTTCCTTTCGTCATGCAACATGACAAGCTTTATCACATCTGTAAATCGGTCTAGTGTGAATGTTAGTTCATATCCTTTTAGCCCAATGACGTACTGTATGATCTTTGCTGGAACTAGCCATCCTCTCTTGACCAAATATGATGCAGTTACTTTTGGTTCAAGGATCTTGCCACACATTCCATATATCTCAAGCTTGCTCTCATCATCTCTCCAAGGGGTTGCAGACATAGCTAGTCTAAATGTAAATGGGTTTGTCATCAGTACAGTGTGCACGGTTTTAGCAGGTATGTGTTGGGCCTCATCAACAATCACAAGGTTTGCCCTCATGTATTCTCCGTATAGTATGTCGTATTTCTCTGGAGTTAATCTTACCTCTTCTAGCAATCGCTCTTCGAACTCAACTCGCTCAGGGATCTCAATCTTCGTTATCGCCCTATACAATGTCTGTATCGTGCAACACACTATTGGTTTGTCAATCTCAAAGAAATCCTTTGTGATCAGACCCGCATCAAATCCGTATTTCCTAAATCGTCTCTTCGCTTGCCAGAGAAGGAATGTGTTCAAGTTCACATAGAAGACTTTCTGCATGCGATCCTCTAGCACTTGTCTCAGAGCAGAGGTAAGTGCTATAGCGATTTCTGTTTTTCCTCCTCCAGTGGCGACTTGTATTGTTGCTGCGCCCCATCTTCTCAGCGCGTTCCAGATAGACTTCAGCACTTCCTCCTGGTATGGTCTCAACTTAAGCCGTGCTTCTGCAATTGCTGGGTTCTCCGGCGGGAAGGAAAGAGGAGGTTTTTCGGGCAAGTGGCGGGCGAGAGGGAACATATATTCTTCCACAACCTCTGGGAGATACGAAATTAGCCCGCGTCTTAAGTAGATTGCAGATGGTAAATACTCATGCAATCGCCACAATCTAACTAGTACACGTTTTCTGCCTTTTACGGTTTTCCTGTAAGCAAACATTGCTCCGAATCTCCAGGCATATGTGTCGTATACATCTCTTCGAAATAGGATCAGAACGTCATTATCATACTCTCTTCTGATTTCGATCTTCTTTGATTCCCAGAGCTTTATCATCTCCTCAAGGAGCTTTCTGTACTGTATCCCAGTTGCCCGCGAGATGATCATTGCATACACGGGCAAGCTTGATTTCTCTAATGCTCTTAGCTTGTACCAAGAGAGCTTCCACTCCTTTGCAAAAGGATCATATACAGCTACAGAACCCAATGCGTAGATGTAATCTTTCCAGTCTCCAAATGGGATCCGATCCTTTAGCTCCGTTGGGTCTGGTAGCTTCATCTGCTACACTATGCGAATATCGATATGTATAATACTCCTCCTGGTATCTTTTCTTCCTTGTGAATGTCGTCCTCAAGGATTCCATCAATTTCTGCTTTTCCCTCAAGGCGAATAGCGGTTCTGTCTTTTGACAATGTCTCGAAATCCCAAGTTATTTCTCCAACCGATTTGACTTCTTCTAGCTCCTCAAGGGTTCGCCTTACAAATGTCTCTGCAATTGATTTAGCACGATTCAGGATGTTGAGGTCATGGGATTTAACAACAACATCCAATTCAACAATCATCTTAACCACCACTTATTCCTCGAGGATCTTACGAAATACCTCATAAATATCAGAAGATTTTCCTCCTCTTGTTCTAGCTCCTGTGTGTTTGAAAGCATACTTCTTAGCAAGATCAATTGCAATTGGCGCGGTCATCAAGATGAGAGAGCCAACAAAAAGGGATGTAAAAGTGACTCCAATTGCTTTCTCTACTGCGTTTGGGGAGAGAACGGACTCGAAAACAGACTTTCCAATACGGCTCTTAAGAAGGGTTTCTTTTTCTGACTCTCCAGCCATGCGATCACCTTTTGCCTGAACTCCCTATTAATTGTACATATAATACGAAAAGCAGATATAGCACATATGCTACATCCAAGCACGACAAGAATTATGCCCCAGTGCCAGTGGTGAATTCGATTGAATTTGCCGAAATCCTTAACGTCATCAAAGAGCAGATAAATCCCCCCAGCTACACAAAGGATCCCCCCAAAGAACAACAGCAAGTCTAGCAAGAGATTTAGCTTCTCTTGCTCCGTTAGCTCTGGCATTTCTCCATCACCTTCAAGAGGGAGCGAATAAGTGATTTGAGGTTATATTTGGTGAATTTCTGTAGATTTATTTCGCCCTCATTCACACAGTGCAAGATGAAGTCAACAATCTCTGCGACACCACATGTTTTGCCAAAGAAAGGATGACAGATCAAGTCGATAAGTTCGTTTATCTTCCCCTTCGTCGTCTTTCGCTTGAGGATCTTCATGATCTTCTTTGCAATCCACTCATAGTCTTGCATCAGGATCCCCAAACAATTTAAATCCAGAGTTCATCTCGAGAGCCCAGAGGTAGTAATCAGCATTTGGCCAAACCCTCAAGTTTGCTTGGTATAGGTTTTTGTAGTTGTTGATCTTACCCATAAGAGCATGATATGCCTCAGATGCTGTACCACCATTCGCTAGAACCTTAACGGGTGTTGTGAAAATGTCGAGAAAATCCTTGAAGTAGTTACGCTCCTTGCTGGGTACTGCCACAAATGTGTAGTTTGTGTTTGCTATTATTGCTCTTGTTCCTCTTGAAATAATTGATGGTGCGAATTCCTTCCCTGCAAGGCATGCCACAGCATAGATGATTTTCGTCTTGATGTTGTCGGTTTTGATCATCAAAGGTGAAATTAGCCCAAAGGGTAATTGCCCATATAAGCGGTCTGTATCGCCGTGACCAAAGTAGAAGATGCCATCATATTTCTTCAGCATGTGTGCAATAAAGAATGGAATTCTGGTAGCAGATATGATTGCCAAAACATCAACATCATGGTGTTTTCTCAAGATCTCTGCAGCATGATCTGCAATTGTAGCAACTATTGCAGTTGGAGCGGAGTCCAAAGCATATGTAACTACAACGCGTGCCATTGTGGATCACAGGTGTAATTTCCTCAGTTTCACTGTGATCGTCATGTCCCGCGTTATGTTGATGTCCTCTGTAACGGGCTCATAGAATGGAGATCGTATTCTGAGTGTGTACCGCCCCGCTGGTACAACAATACGTGCAATACCAGTATGATCCGTTCCAGTAACATATGAGTCTAGCGCCACCAAGACACCAAATAGTCCTTTGCCAGTATCATAGTCGAGGACTTTCACAACTAGCTCAGGCATGTTCATCCCCATATGAAATTAATTATTTCTGATACTTGCATGTAGAGCCACCTTAATCCCTCTCCTTTTCGCACGTGCTTAAGTATGCGGTGCAATGATTGATCTGATTGCATCTTCTTCAGCACAAACACCAGCGCCTTCTTTACATCTGGCTTGGGGTAGATCCTAAGTGCCGTTTTGAGCATCCCAAGAACAGCGTATATGTTCCTTTTGTACTCTAACGGTAGATTCATCTCCTTGAGCGCTCTTAGTAGCGTTTTCTTGGTCTTGATTGCTTGCAATAGCACACTCTCGGGCAAGCTTTTGCAGAAGTTGATAATCGTTCTCTCAAGAGCCTTCTCCGTAATAGCCTCAAATAGCCCCTTCTTCATGATTTCTCACCCCCTTTTTTTCCTCCTCGAGGGCGAATGAAAATCTCGGGTCTACCTAACTCTCGGGCCACGTAATCTTCAAGCTCTTTCGCTGGTGGTGCTTCCTCTACCTTTGACGTCTCTTGTATAATCACTTGTGAGGATGTTGATGTTTTCGACACCGAAGTTCCACTAGCACCAAACATGCCACGCATGACCTCTGGGATTACTGGTGACAGAAGATTGAACAGTCTGTCAATTGCTGTCGTGACAACCTTTTCTGCTGCATCAATCTTCTCCTTCTCAATCTCCTGAAGAACCTTCTCTCGGATCTCCTTTCTGATTCTCTCCCTCTCTTGCTCAAGAATCTTCTGCAATTGGTCAGCACTGATCCAGCCAGGTTCAATCTTGTATCCAAGCTTCTTCAAGTATTGCTTTGCTTTCTCTATGTCGAACTCAGTTCCAGCCTTTTTTACTTCGAATCCCAAAGCCTCTAGCTTCTTCTTGATCTCCTCAATCTCATCAACTGTCAAAGTCTTCTTCTTGCTTACGTGCTTATCGAGTTGCTTCCTCAGCTCCTCTAGTTGTTGTTGAAAAGCCTTCTGCAAATTCTCTAGTGCTTGCACTAACAATTGTTGCTGCTGTTGTTGAGATTGCTTTGTCAATGTCTCCACGAGCTTTGTTAGTGTAGATTCTAATACTTGAAAACGTTGATTTATGACGTTCATAATCATTGTTGTGTCATCTTCTCTCTTCTTAGCTAGAAGGCGATCAAGAACTTGTAATGTAAGTTGAAGTTCAGTAATCTTGTCCAAGACCCGCTCCAATCTAGGCGCAGTGGAAAAATGCTTCTGAGCAACAGATGCCGCTAGTGCGGCTTTAGCAGCTTCAGCAACTTCCTTTGCGACACCTGATGATGACTGACTGATTCCATCTAGCAAGACTAATAGCTCTTTGATCTTCTCTTCATCACCAGCGGCGAAGATAGGTTCAAGGATTGCTCTTGCTTCATCTTCGCTTTTTCCTGTTAGCTCAGCATACTTTTTGATGATTGCCTCCTTCATTACTTCATCTAAAACCATCGATCACCACCCCACCTGTTAGCTCAAGGAGACGCTGAATTAACATGTTAATCACTTCAGGATTAGCACCAGTTTGTACAGCCACTTTCAGAGCTTCTCGGATCGCATTTATTGGATCTAGTCTCTGTTTCATGATTGTAATGAGATCCTTGAGGAACTGATTCTCAGCCCTCAACTTTTCCACCTCTGCTTTTAGCTCCATGTACTTTGGCACTGTCTCCTTTATGTCCTCAAGCATCTTCTCAACGTTCTTGGCCATTTCATCCCATGTATTTCCTGGAGCCAATGGTAGAATGTTTGTTTCGACCCATAAGCCCCATTTCATGATGTACTTGATCCTCTTATCAGCTACAGCAGCGAAATGTTGCACTATCATCTTGTCGATCTTCTTTTGAAGATCACTCTCAGCCTTTGTTGGTCTAGCCTCAATCTTTGTCTCAGTCTTTGGCTTGGCAGAGGAGGATTTCTTTGGTTGTTCTACGACTTCCTCATCAAAGGTTCCTCCCAGGATCTGCATCTTTATCTGATCTACGGATAGACCAAGGACTTCACTCATTTTCTGCAGAACTTTTTCTCCTGGTAGCTTCTTTATTGATTTACAATACTCGAGGAGTAGTTCAGCACAATGTTTGTCTAGGCATTTGGCTACAACTTCTGCTTCAGCCTTCTTTGCTCTTGCATTCCACTTTTGCACGTAGAATCGTCCATTTTTTACTGTAATTGACCAACCGGCCGATAATCTTTCCTTGAGGTCTCCAAGGGTGCGGATCACCATTGTTGTTCGCCCCTAATAGATATAAGGTTAATATTATTCTGAAGGGGTGTATGGGGTAGTCCCCCCGCTCCTTTGGTCGAGGCCGCCCCCCACGCTAGATTCTAACACTACATTGCTCGATATTTAGTGGGTTAATGATGATACTAACTAGTGCAGACTTGAGCCAACTATAGATATTATCTAGATAGGGTGGAAAGTAAGATGGTTCGGAGCGTAGTTGACAGGATTCGGAGGGTCTTGTTGAAGATTAATCGGGCATATGAGCAACTGTATGGGGCACCAGCAATAGAGGACGTCGAAGGGGCACTAGATAATGTTGATCCGACTCTTAGTTTCTGGGAAAACATAGCGAATCTGATCAAACTAGGAATTATTACGACCGAGCAACTGGAGCTGATTGGTATCAAAGAGGACTTTATCGACTCAAGATTAACTGATTATGATCCCACGTACTTCACAAGCCTTGAGGAAGAGTACAGGTATGAGTTCGGAAGGCGTGCTCTAGATCTTCTGGAGAATAAGATCCCTGGCTACTACTACAACTACTTCACAGAGTTAATGATGAAAGGAGAAATCTCGCCCCGCCTAGTAATGCACATCTACTACGATTTGGGCGCTGACGGGCTTGTCTCCCTGGGGAAAACTTGTATGATGGATACAGAATGTATTGCAGATAAATATTTAGAATTTAGGAGGAGAAGGGAATCAGCATTGACCAACTGGAAAAAGATTGTAAACGAATTGAGTGATCTGATACCGCCCGACATCCAAATTGTGTTGACAGACCCAGAGTTCCCTGAAGACATAAAGTGGCAAGTGTTAAAGGAACTAGGTCTAGAAGAAAGAGCCCGTGAGATTGTTAAGGCGAAGAGGAGAAGAAAGAGGCCTCCGAAACCACCAGCAAAAGCTCCCCCCGCGCCTCCACCGGAAGTAACTCCACCACCAAAGCCTACGCCTCCTCCTACACCAAAGCCACGTGTGGAGGCAAAACCTCCAGCACCTCCACCACCGACAGAGAACCTTGAGGCAAAAGCGAAGAGGGCTCTTGTAAGCAGAGGTTTCTCTGTGCGATCCATAATCCTTGTTCTGCCACTTGGACCGAGACAGTATCGGGTCATCTTTGAGGATACGGGAGGCATCACGCGGGTGGTGGAGTTATGGCTGTAGCAGATCTACAATTACGCATTGATTATGCATTATGCAATCGATTATCGAAGTTGTGGCATGCTTGGCAAGCGAAGAAAACTCGTTATCATCAGTTTAGAGAAGTGCACGTAAGTGATGCAATTTCGTGCCCTCTAAGAGCGTTATTAATGCGATTGTTTGATGTAACTCCTCCTTGTAGAGCTCTCTACTTCATGAAGCAGGGTTTGGAGTGGGAGAAGGATGCGATTGAAGCAATAAAGATGACGTATCGAGACGCGCGAGTTCAAGAAGAGAGGTTCATTGTTACGAATCTCGAGCACCGTGGGTACAGAGTTGAGAACATGACTGTAATCGGTACTCCCGATGCTGATGTGCCATCGTACTCTCTGCTCCTTGAGGTGAAGTGGACTAGATTCCCACGTCGCTCAATCCCAGAAATCCTCAGCAGAAAACAAGATATTGTGACAAGAGCAGGAGGGTGGAGAATTACATGGACATTCCCAACAGCATGCTTTGATCTGCGTATATGGCCATCATGGTTTCTGCAGATGCATGGCTATTCATGGTTGTTTAGGCAACTTGGGGATCCGAGAGAGTTCTTCTACATCTATGCAAACTGGCGGCATCAGATCGACACAGCAGACGTGACAGACTACATGGAGCGCCGTTATGAGGACATGTGGTACCGAGACCTCTTTCTCTTTGCTTACGTGCTCGACTGGTATTATCGAGAGAGATACAGATTCACACCATTCCACCAGCTAGAAAGAGTTGTGTGGACGGAACTAGCAGGGGTTTATTGGCTATTATGGTATTATGCTGGATACTACATGAGAGTCGAATACCAGTGTCGGTACTGTCCGTTCCTCTGGCTAAGAGCGTGCCCTGGCCTGATTCCACTAAGATCTTTTTGGTGGTGGAGTGACGATGAGATCTGGATATTGAAACGTTTCGCAGAATTCTCCGATGGTGTGAGGGACGTATTAAATCGCTGGGGCGTGCTGGACGAAGTGTTAAGAGCCGTAACAATTGACAGATTACATGCAATACGAAGAAACTTGGCATCACACCACAGAGACGTGGCAGAACTTATTGCGGCAGCCAGAAGAGATGTTGATGAAATATTCCATGCAAGAGTGACTGTCGCTCACATTCCCCTTCTGTACTGAGATCGAAGGTAAGCATACCAGTACGCAACACCAATTTTTTCCTCAAGACATTTCCTCTCAAGTTCATGTGCTATCTCCCAGAGTACGTCACGTGGAATCGTATTTTTTCGAGGAGGAGGCGCATGCAGAGGCTGTAACATGGGTTTAATGTACTTGATGAAGGCAAAGTAGTGATCTTGAGCATCATGGATGATCGCGGCTTTGGCTCCATCTACTTCAGCATCATTTATGTCATCTGTGTATGATGTAGCGGGTGTCCCAGAGAGATAGTCACGGATAAGCACTTCATTTAGTGCATGTTCAAACGTGTCAATTCCATCAACAGCCTCATCAACTTTATTTGCTTCAACAAGAAACTCTCGAGGCACGCTGTGTATGTTCTCGATGATAAATGACTTCACATCTTCCTCTTTCCTCTCACGCGCCCAGAAGAACGCCCCGATAATTCGCTCACGAAATTCATGCAATTTTCGATCCCAATCCATTAGGGGCTCATACAATGCAAACACCCGCGTTAGAGGGTCTGCAAGTAACTCTTTGACGTCCTCACCAGGAACTGCTTGTGCGCACATATAGAAGTACGGTTCAATGTCACCCTCGATGAACTTTATGCAAACATCAATCAACTTGCGGAACTCAAATTCAAGGACAAGAGGAAACAGATTACGGGTCAGTTGCTTGATCGAGGACACAAAGAGATCTGGTCTAAGCATATCATACGCATATCGAAGAGACGCCCACATGTACGCCTCAAGGATCTCAAAGGGCCACATTAATTCGGTCATATAATACCTCACGAGAGATGGAGTGTGACGGTGGTACAGTATCGGCTGGAGACGCATTGATATTCGCCCCACAAATTATAATTATATGGTGGTAGAATTGCGTTGCCCGAAGTGCGGATCACACATGGTAATGCTCGTCTGCCCCCCTCACGTCTGGATGTGCATGGCATGCAAACACATATTTCAGAAGCCCCTCGAGGAGGACGACCCGCTCATGATTGCAATATATTCTGCCCCTCAAGTAGCAAAGACAGCAATTGAGATTGAGAAAGAAGAGGAAAAAATCATGAAAAATACAACTGAAATGGACTACGATGGATTCTAATCACTT
>Ga0190367_1000389_pt1 | contig 32656 bp, 66 predicted proteins | sample 4872181011_MG_FD_171838 | JGI IMG/M metagenome (GOLD analysis project Ga0190367, IMG submission 171838) | Hydrothermal vent microbial mat bacterial communities from Southern Trench, Guaymas Basin, Mexico - 4872-18-10-11_MG | ecosystem: Environmental > Aquatic > Marine > Hydrothermal vents >...
CTCCATTAAGCTATGATGATACTTCTGCTTCACGCATAACAACTGCTGGAAAGTTTGGAATGGGATGCTATGAAACAACTACAGTCAGATATGATTACTATGAACTCCGCAAATACACCTCTCCAGAGCCAACCTATTCAATTGGAGCAGAAGAAACCCAAGCTGAAAAACTAATCTTCGAGTACAACTACACCATTCCGAACGATGCGGTCGGCGGTACTTGGCATGCCATAGTCTACGTAAACGACACCTATGGAAACTGGGCAAGCAACGAGACCACCTTCGAGGTGATAGCAGATGTTGAACCGCCCACCATAACCTTCGTCTCCCAGACCCCAGCTAATCTCAACGAATCCTCAACAGAACCTGTAACGATAATAATAAACATCACTGACCCATCCGGCGTGAACGAGTCCAGAATAGCCTTCTTCCACGGCGTTAACCACACGCTCGGAATCGCTGGTACTGGCTTCTACCACTACAACTGGTCTTGGCGTTACCCTGCAAACGACCTGCAACCGGACATGCGTAGGGCAGATTTCCGAAACATGAGCTACTGGTTCGAGGATGTGGTGTTCAAGGAGAGCCCCGACGACATATGGACTTTTGCCGGCTACGACAAGACAATCAGTGAGGTGTTCAAGATAGTCGACTCCGGAACCAACTACACGACCGTTAATATAACCTTCTTCTCCGCACAGATGCTCTTCCCGCAGGTTTTCCCCTTCGACAAGTACTACCTCACCAAGGAGAATAAAACCAACCAGTACGTCGAGCTCTACAACAACCAATGGCTGAAGCTAAAGTTCTATCCCAAGATGCTCTACAACTACACTCAGGAGAACTACACCATCTACCTAGACCTGAACGTCGACCCGAGCTTCACACCCAACACGAGACCGCTGGAGATTTACTTCTGCAACTCCAACTACGTCTCCGGAGACCCGTCCACCAGTGCCGATTGCGTCTACGTAGAGGAGATAGACCAGACCGACACGAGAACCATAGTGATTGCGAACTCGAGCTACATCCAGAACGTGCTCTACATAGCAGACGGACGTATAGCAGGACTTCCGGTTACGGACGAGGCTTACTTGGTGCTTAGAACTCAGGTGCCACAGACTCAGCCATTCAGGCTACACTACGCAGACGACGTTATTAACGAGTACATAAACTTCACGAACTTCGGGCACGCTTGGGTGTCGAGCGACAAGGGAAACACTTGGAATCCAGTCAGCTACACGCCCGACTTCTACCTCATATCAACGCAGGCGGAGCGTGACAAGGTGATGTACTACGTCTACGCCTGCGATAACTACGGAAACTGTGCCAACTCCACGATACAGTACGACTCGCTCGACCCCGTTAACCATCCGCCGGGAGAACCGCTCATAATTGAACCGGCTGAGAACGCAACGCTAACCGGATTGGTAAATGCCAGCTGGCTCACCATAGGAGACCCCGACTTCGACCCCTTCAACGCCTCGATACACCTCTTCTACCCCGATGGAACCTACTTCACCACCATAGCTGAGAATATTCCCGGAAGCAACCAGCAGTACAACTACACCTACGAGTTCAACACCTCGCTCTACCCGACCGGAACCTACAGACTGAACGTGACGCTCTGTGATAGCCATGGTCTGTGCTCCTCTTCGATAACACCCTACAACTTCACCATCTACCACGTGTACGAGCAACCTCTGGAGCAGGGTATGACGACATCGGCTTACCTCAGGAGGATTCTCGGTAAGGGGCAGATAGTGGCGGTAATTGTCTACGATTACCTAGCCAGAACCTTCATGGGCTACAGGGAGATTCTCACCGTAACCAGCGTGACCGAAGCACTAAGAATCGTATTGGTCAGGGAGCTCGAAGAGCTTTTCACTATTAACATAGGATTTGTTGAGATTCCGATAAAGAATTTACCGGTTGCTTTAACCACTACCACGGAGCTCTCGACCTGGTTCAAACAGCTAAGGTATTTGTCTGACCAGCTAGCAACGAGCCTTACCCTTGCCATGGAAGTCGTCACGCTAAGAGTAGGGGAGGTGAGCTTTTCCGTGTCCGAAGCCGTGGCAAGGGCTGTGAACATGGTTAGGGTCAGCGACCTGCCCGTTCTAATAAGCGAGAGTCTGGTAAAAACCATAGAGGTTGTTAGAGAGGCTGAAATAGCCGTTACGCTCGCAGAGAGCTTGGGTAAGTGGATAGGTGTTGCCAGGATAGGAGAGGTAGCCATCTTAATGACCGATGTGATGATAAGATCCATAAATGTTGCCAGAGAGATGGTCGCTTACCTTACCTCGACGGTCCTGCTAACCGTGACCAGAATAGAGACATTCCTGGCACAGATAACTGTCTCGGATGCTGTCGCAAGAGTGGTGATAGCTGTTAGACCGGTGGTAGAAACTATATCTCTTATCCTCAGGTTTACGCTCGAATATCCTGCAATTCCAACGTTCCTGCTGCCGGCACCGCCCTACGCCCTGTTCGCGTGGGCAACCAATATAGAAACACTGTTCGTGCTATTGGTAGCTATAAGCGTCGCCATCATAGTGTCGACCGTCTACGTGTTCAATAAACGGCACGAGCTTTTCGAGCACCCAACGGAGCGTTTCTTCGGGAAGAAGAAGAAAAAGAGATGAACCGAAACTTGTTCTCGTAGATGATTATCCTCGTATTCGGCAGGAGTTTGAGATAGAGCCCTACCGAGCGTTTGTAGCTATCTTCAACGCTTACCACCTCGCATTCCCAAGGCATAACCTATTCCAAAACCTACCATGCTGCCCAAGATGTAACCGACGGGATCAAGTTTGGACGAAAATATAGATGAAAACATAGCGGACAATATGTGATACCCTATAATAACCGTCGCAACCGAGATAATACCCTGCACGAACGCTTCCGCATCTCCCTCATCTTTTCTTAATTTCCCACCAAATCGCTTCGGGACCGGCGAAGTCATCCATATCACCCACTCTTTTGAAGCAATCTATACATATACGCTTTCCCATGAAGCGAACCAGCGAGCGGGCACGCCTTCCGCAAAGCTCGCACCTCACGCTAATCACATAATTTTGAAATATTGCAACCACTGAATCACAATTAGCACGAGAACAAGAATAAAAAGAAAAATCAAAATTAATTTGAACGCTGTTTGCGTTTGCATTAGATCACCTTTAGTTTATATTTCAAAATGATTATGAATGTTGTGATAATTAGTGTAAATAAAACAGTGGAAGCAAAAATCCACAACTCACGCTCCCTCTCCATAATTCTTCTCTCCCTCTCTAAAATCTCCATAACCGCTGTTATCTTCCTTTCATAAACATCAATCGTTCTTGTTAGGTTTTGTATTTGTTTGTATTTTTCCTCATTTAAAGCGAGTAAGTAGTTGGTGTAGTTTAGCAACTTTTCTACATCCTCCTCTTTTTCGAGTAGAGTTTTGTTTAGTTGGTTTATCGTTTCATTCAACTCCTCGATTTTTGTTGTGTTTTCGTAGTATATGGGTTGCGGTATGTATTTGGTGCCACCACCAACCGTTTTCTTATGCACCAATATTTGGTATTTGAACGTGAAGGTTTCGTTTGCGGATGCGTTTGCTGGTATGCAAAAGTTGTAGGTGGAAACTTCTGTGACAAACCTCATGCACTCTCCTGGGTATAATGAGTAAGCATGAGTTAGGAGTGAAAAGGAAGGTAAAAAGAAAAACAAAAAAAGTGGGGTAGAGGTTTTCATGGGTTAATCACCTTTAACCGCTCGTAAATTCTGCTTGTCTTGTTATATCACTATTAACAATGCATGTATACTCCTTTGCTTCTGCATCTGCTGGTATTGAAAGTGTGTAAGTTATGTTGCCATCTCCAGGAGCTATATTGAACTTCCCTTCAGTAGCATTGAATTCTGAGATACTCCCTTCTACACCGCTATAACTTAGTGTACAGTTACCGTCGCTACTTTCATCTAAAACTGTATTTACTATTATACCGTATGTTACACTTGCTTTGTTATTGATATGAACTTTTACATTAACAGATTCTCCTGGATAGAGTTGTGTGCTCTCTACCACAACTTCTCTTGGGTCAAATGGCTCGTTTGCTGTTATTGTTAGTGTTTTTGTTATGGTGGCATAAGTAAATGCCATCGCTACCACACTTATCACTGCCAACGCCGCTATCGTTTTTGTTGTGAGTTCTCTACCAAACAAACTTATCTTCTTCATCTTTCATCCCTCGTCAAATTTTCGGTGTCGGGACGAGCCCGACCTTCCTGCCTTTTGAGGAGGCAGGAGTATGAGAGAAAGGACGCAACTCTTACCATAATGCATCACTCTATTATTCTATTATTTTAGCACAAAAAATTTAAATACTTTACCGGCACAAACAAGGCACGCCCACAGCAGGCACGCCGCAAGCAGCACCGTGAAGAACACAAACGACGCCTTTTCCGGAGGCAGGGTTTTCATAGCCATGAACCACGAGATGCTGACGTATGCAACCACCGCCAGCATGAGCGAAAGGAGAAAACCGACGAACAGAGCCCTTCTATACTCCCTTTCCGTGTCCCTGTTGTAGCGGTGGGGCACGAGGTCTTTAACCACTCTGTACACCGTTTGTCTGCTCACGCCGAAAAGCCTCGCAATATCCTTCACCTTCGCACCTTCAAGGTACATTTTTCTTATTTTGGTTTTGTTCAGTTTCGATCTCACCCAAACCACCTAATCTTTCCTGCGAACCGTTTCACCAACTACGTTTTCTATCACTTTCTTCATTCTCTTTATAAAATTCTCTTCTGAAAATAACTTCGCTCTTTTTCTGCATTCCTTAGGGTCAAATTCATATTTATCGAAATTTTTTATCGCACTAACGAAATTCTCCACATAAGGTTTATCTATTAATAATCCCGTTTTCCCGTGAATTATACTCTCTCTAAATCCACCTTCATTCACCGCTAAGCATGGCTTTCCGCTCGCCATGGCTTCTATCGGTACTAACCCAAAATCCTCATCGATAGCGGTTTGTATTACCGCCTTACACCTCGCATATAACTCTATTAATTTTTTATCACTTACCTTACCTAAAAATTCAACGTTTTTCGGTGCTTTTTTCTTAAGTTTTTTAAAATACCACTCTGCATTCGAACCTGGAACACCAACAACCAGAAGTTTTTCATTAGGCAATCTTCTAAACGCCTCTATTTGAATTTCAACTCTCTTTTCAGGCTCTATTCTTTGAACAGAGAGGAAGAAGTCACCACTTTCCTTGTATTTGAATTTTTTAACGTCAACGGGAGGGTAGACAACCTCCGCATCCCTGTTGTAGAATTTTTTAATTCGTCTCCTCGTATTTTGCGAGTTTGTAATAATTTTATCCAACTTACTTACCGCTTCTAAATCGCAACGCTTCATAAACCATACCCACACCTTAAACACATTTCTTACAAAAAAAGGCAATCTCTTCTTTGTGTTTTCATATAAATCATAAAATACCCTCACAGGTGTGTGCTCGTAATGAATAATTGGATGGTTTTCCGACTTTACAGCAACATGCTTTGCCCAGTTACCGGAGGAAATTATGACATCATACTGCAATTCATAACCATTATCATAAACGCCACGAGAGATTTTTAGATGTCTAAACTTTCTCACCGCTTCCATTTGGTATATCCCTTTCTTTGGATATGTGGTCAAAGGGTTAGTAAAGATAGGAACTTTTCTAAATTCTGGATATGTTTTCTCTGGTAGATATATTGTGGTATATAAATCTGCTTTGAAATTTCTAACTAAGGATAGCACCACCCTTTCACCACCTCCTTTCGTGAACAAATAGTCGTGAACGACTGCTATCTTCATGTCTCAATCACCAAAAAAGGGACTATCCTGATGACAGGGTTGTTATTGTTAAAAGGATGGAAAAACATCCGCTTTTCACCAAACGCTTCGCCATGGTCTGAGGTTATAACGATTCTTCTACCCTTAATACGGTTGACAACATCCTTAACACTCTCTAAAACCCATCTTAGGTTATCAGTATAGAGATTGAGTAAGTCTTTTACCGAGAAATTCTTAAAGTAGTAAAGTTCGATTTCTGTTTCGTGACCAACAATGTATCCGTGCTTTATAAGGTTGTTTGCTCTTTGAATAAGGATTTTCAAATACTTAACATTTTCAATTATTCTTCCTATTATGTTCTTTCTTCCGTTGAAAAACTCTATCTTGTACGGTTTCAACCTGTAAGGGATATGTGGTTGCATGTAGTGGGCTATAACTCTCTTTTTCATTTTTTTATAAGTTTTAATAAGAGTGTTGGAAACCATAGATGGTAAGGTTGTGTTAAGTTCATCTGACCATCCAGATAACCAAACATCAATAACTTTATGAAACTTATCTCTTGCATTAAAACCACCCCAAGGAATGCCAAAACTATTGATACCAGGATGACCACTTATGTAAACGACGTCATGGTAATCGTTAAAATTCTTCTTCAACCAGTCTAAAGTTTCGTTTGCACCAATGCGTTTTTCAAGTTTACCTTTCGGTAAATACTTCCTATAAACCTCCTTAAACGTGTCGTATCTGCAAGCATCCAAAATTATCGCAACGTCCCACTCTTCTTCCATCAACCCCAAACACATTTTTCAACCACCCTTTTCACCACTTTTCATCACCCAACACTTACCCTTATCTCCTTTCTAAAACATCCACAAGCAGGCTTCCAAATGTGTTCGCTTTCCTTAACAAAACGCTTGCCACAGAAAGGGCATTTCAAAATCTCTCCCAAATCCAAAGGTTTTGAGGGTGTTTTAATTTTACTTTTCGCCACTACCACCACCCCACCAAATCTACTTTCGCCTCTATCAATAAATCAAAATACTTCACCAAATACTTCACATCCTTTTTCACTTCTCTAACATCAACTTCCTCCCTATCCGCTATCTTCTCAATCTTCTTCTCTGAAAGTTTTGTTAGAAATTCTCTCATTTTTTTCAACTCCCCAACCCCTATCCTTTCTTTATAAAGGGTGAAACCGCTGTTCATGCCTTCAAAAATATACTCATACACCTTTCCCCTTATCCAACAATACCTATGCCAAATCAACAAACCTATACTCTTCCTTAATTTTTTGAAAGGACATAACTCACAATTAATTATAACATACCCATCTTTTTTAGCGGCTTTTACCCACTCTCTATTCTCTTTGTTATTTGGTAGATGAAGGTGTTTCAGCAACTCCTCAACGCTCAACCTCTCCACATCTTTTTTTGGTATGAAGGGTATACCGTACTTTTCCCTAAACTTCTTCTTACTACACGGTAACGGCGAAGGGTAGTTGTCTAATCCCATTCCACCACCTCAAACCTTTCAACACCTTTTTTGTATTTGAGTTGCGAGATTTCTCTTACCACATACTCTACATCTTCCTCTCTACCTCTCAGTGTTATTTCAACCACGTACCGTTTTAGGTTCGGTTTTTCCTCACTCATTTCCCTCACCCACCGCCCCACAAATCTATAAAATCAATATTCTTCACACGCTCGTATTCTACGGTCGCTGCTTCAACGTAAAAAACGCAAAAGCAGGTATTGTTTTCGTATTTTCCCTTGGAAAAGCCGTTCGCAACCCTAATCTTCTCGCAGTTTTTGAAGCATTCCTCATAAGGAGAAGTGTTCGAAATTAATCTAAGGTATTCTTCAATCACTATCGCGAAAAATGTTGCTAAAATTGCGGAAAGCAGGAAAATCCTTAAATATTTTGTATAATTCATCCAGCACCGCCGAGCACACGCCCTATTTTCTTCATACACCGCTCGCACACGAGCAAACATCTCGAAAAGTGATACTCGGATTGCAGTTTGTAGATTATCTTAGAACCCGTGCCGCACACATCGCACTTATAGTTTCTCGCCCTGTGCTCCTTCGTTACAATCATAACCATCCCGAATTACAGCAATATATTATTACAATGATGGAAAAAGTTTAAATAGTTTTCGATAGAATCATACAGCCACCTCAATCACATTGCTCCACATATTCTTTTCCGATTTTCTAATCGTTATGAGACCCAGCTTCTCCAGCTTCACGAGCCTCCTGCGAAGAGTACTTCTGCTCATTCCAAACTTTTCGTAGCAAGTAGCAGCCAGTTTTGTCTCGTTATCCACCCTACCGTTGAACTCAGTTTTTATGAACGTATAGAGTTTCCATAAATTTTCTCTCAGGGGCGGTTTAACCCTTTCGTCGAGAATCTTTCTGGCATAGCTGCCGCTGAGAACTCTCGCAACAAACTCCTCATCTATCTCAACTATTTCGTCCGTCTCTTGCATATATTTTAGAAGTATAGAGCTGCACGCGGATATTATGTTTCTCGGAATCCCCTTTGTAATTTCATTTATTTTAGCTATCGCGTTCTCCGTAAATCTCAGTCTCGGCTCACCATCGCTGGCATTTTCTATCCGCTTCGTGATTAGTTCTTCACATTCCTCCAAAGAGAACGGTCTTAGCTGAAATACCATAAACTTACCAAGGATTTCTGAGTAGTCGAAACTCCTATCGTAGTGAGAGCGATTCATCGCTATTATCACGCTTATGTTCTTGAATCCGAGCAAGAGCTCCAGCCCACGAAGCATTACCTCCATTTCTTGCCTGGCAATCATATCCGGAACATCTATAAACCAGTAATACTTTTTACCGTAAAGATATCCCTTCAACGTTCCTAATGCACTACTGGTTTCCTCTCTGTAAATAGGACGGGAATCCGGTAAAAGCTTAGCGACCAATCCGGAATAACTGCCCATTCCCCGAATGCTTCTTTCGTATTTAGCTATGCATCGCTCGTTTCCCCCGTGCTCAACCACGTCTTTCAAGAACATCAATGCGGTAGTTTTTCCAGAACCGCGTTCCCCCAGTATGACATAGTATAACGAGCCTTCGGATTGTAAGTTCAGCGTCACTCCGAGTTTAAGCATTTTCAACGTCTCTGTTAAGAGAAATGGTTGAGATATAAAATCCTCGTAGTCATAGACAACCTGCTTTTCAAACGGGTTGAAGCGTAGATTCAGGTCCTTGAGCGATAGCATTTCATCACCTCAGCTATCTTAGCATGAAGTTCTTGTTTGGTACCGTGTTTTATTCCAACTATCCTCGTTCTGAATGTCCTGAACTTTCTATCGTAGTAAAGAACCTTGAAGTTATGCAAACAGTTCCAGCATCTAACCACTTTTAGCGTTGTTGTGGTGAAAACATAATTGCAGCGGGGACATCTAACCTTGAGCACCAGTTTTTTCGTCAGCACGGTCTTCACCCTTAAGGGGTTCTATCATGCTATCAATCTCGTTTACATCAGCCTTTAATTCAACCATAAGCCTTTCCAATACACCCGCAACAAGCTTCAGATTCTCGGGTAAGTTTTTATCGAAGGTTACGGGTATCACTCTGCTTCCGTAAACGATCTTGAAAGCTTCCTGAAGGTCCAGAGGTACAAATAGGTCGTACTCTTCCTTTTTGTCTTTTATCAGAATTGTCACTTTTTCAGTTAACTTTAAAGCACGCATGGTTTATTATTTAACCGAAAATCTTTAAAAACTTTTCGGTCGAATGACCGAGATTGCCAAGATTAATCGCTTTTCCAATCAAATCTTTTTAGAGAAAGAAAGTAATAGAGGGGTCTTAGATTACCAGGAATTCCCGGTATTCTAGGAATTCTTAAGTAATCTGGAGAAGAGGTTAGTAAATATAGAATATAGGAGATTTGATTGAAAATATGATAAAACCAGATAATCTTGGCAAATTAGAAAATCTATGAAAATCCGTTTCTACATGATATAGCTCGGTTTTTCCTCCATCTCCTCAAGCATCTTGGCGAACTCCATCGCCACGTCGAAACGCTCGAACAGAAACAGGGGCTTAATTTTCAACCCCTTTTCATCGACGTCCTTTATAATTCCCACTAAAAACCTGCCGTCCTTCTGCTGCACCACAACAGCGTGCCCAACATACTTTTCCTTGTTTTTAGTGGCATCCCTCTTGAACTCCTCGACGGTCATCAACTCCAACTATACCACCTCGATCTTAGCGTTCCCGAACCTCTCTCTCAAAAATTTTTCAAACTTTTCCTCAGCTTTTTTCTTGTCCCTATCCCAGTGCTCGAACCTCGTTGTTATTACGAGCCTCCTCAAACCTCTAAGATAAACCACAGCCTTCATCATACCACCCTCTCCACGTAGATGTAATCACCGCCGTGGCAGTTGAGGGCCAGCAGGAATCCGCCCCTATCCACGAGAACGCAGGCGTGGAGCACATCACCGCCCTGCAATGCTATGTACACCTTGCTCACGTTGAGATGCTTGAGCAAATCAGCCAGAAACACAGCCCTCCCCTCGCAGTCGTTCCCGTTGCGGTAGGTGTAGTTCACGTCGTTGTTCAGGAAGAAAAACTCCTCCAGCCACGAGTCGTGCCTGTACTTAATGTTCTCCTCAACCCAGTCGAACGCCTCGGTCACGTAGCACAAATCTCTCGGCTCGTACCCCTCGCACCGCTCCCTCACGATCTCCGCTACCTCTTCGAGCAGGGGCGAATCCCTCATCTCCGATTTTATGAGGTGCATCTTCGTCGCCAGCACTATGGGCTGGTGGTTCAGAATCACCGTCAAGCACAGCAGGGCGAATAGAGCTACCAAAACCGCAGCCTCACGGTTTCCGATTTCCATACCGGCGACACCTCAACCTTTTGTACGCGACGCTAGCCCCGCACCTCAGGGGCTTGAGCCTGCACAGAAGGCAGGCTATGTCGTTGAGCATCAGGAGGTCGAACTTCTCGCAGGTAACCGGTCCCTTCCACCTGCACGATTCGCATCCCATAGTACCTCGAACCCGCAGTCCTTTAGATGCTCAACTTTGGACCTGAGCCACACACCGCGTTTGAACGCGACGTTTCTATCCTTTGACTTAACGATAGCAGCCACGAAACCGTTTTTGTACTCTCTTATCTCGAACTCGAAGGTTTCGTCCCTTTCTCTTATTTGTGCGAAAACCTCGGCAATTTTGCTAGCCCTTTCCCTCTCCACCACGAATCTCGTTATCCACATCTATCTCGACCTCTTTGAGATATTTTATCAGCTTGCATTCCGAGCAGGGAGGTTCAAGCGGTTTTCTGTACAGCACTTTAGAAAATAACTTATTCCAGTTCTTTATACCCGCCTCTATCCTGTAGTAATTAATTCTGACTCTTGTCTTATCATCGCAGCATAAAAACTGCAGCATGTTTTTCGTTCTATCATCGACCTTTTTATCGAGGTGCACCCAGATGTGAATCCCCTTTTTACTGTCGCTTTCCTTGACTATAATTTTTTTAACACCGTATCCCAGCGACCTCAATCCAGCGATGATAAATTTCTTATAGCTGTCAATCCAGCCCCACTTATCTATCCTTAAGTCTACATCAATTTTCAATACATTTTCGCTCATAATATCAACCTTAATCTCACATCCTTCTTCCAGGGTCTTTCCTTGGTTTTTTCGAAAGTAAACTCAACCCAACCTTCCCTACCACGCTCCAATTTATACTCTATACCTTCTTTTATAATTTTCTCAGACAATAAAGCTTCGGTAGGAACCGTTTTCCCTTCTCTCTCTGCCTTCTCCATCTTTTGCCTGTCAAAATTTTCCTTAATCCACTCCTTTAACGTCTTTTGAATACCTTTCTCAACCTCTTCCACACCCTTTCTATCTTTGCCTTTTACAAAAGTTTTGCCCGTGATTTCGGCAGCGAAATCTATTGGTTTGCCGTGCGACGTGTGCGTTTCTATGGAGTAGGTGTAGTCCAGTTCCAGCGTCTCGCTCCTTTTGATCTCGTTACCCCTTTCGTCCCTCACCACGTACTCCTTTCTAATCTTGTCGTAGTAAATATCGTGTCCAGTTTCGCTATCAATACCTATGTATTCCAGTTTAACGAGCTTCGATGCTATTATTCTGTCCTTCTCCCTCAACCTCTCCCTTATGTAGTCTACCATTTCGGTGAACACGGTGTCGTAGTCGGGAATGTAGGTTTCGTCCAAAATTCTCCACGTTCTCCTATCGACTCTTTTTATATCGGCGGGATTTATCATGACCCAGTTCAGAACCTTCCATCCCCCCCTCAACTTTCTCCTCATCTCTTCATATCTCCTTACCAGAGGTTCCTGTGCTCTGTAGAATCTCTCCAGCTCCCTTTCGGTGGAAACCTCCGGTGCCTTCAGCACGCGTGCTATCTGCTTAATCACGTCGTTGTACAGATTGACTATTTCCCTCGATGCTCTGAGCCAGAGATACCACCTCGCGTAGCTCGGCGGTATTCCCCTCTCTTCAAGCATTCTCATAAACTCCTCGCGCGACACTCTTCTAGCCACGTTTAACACCTTTAACAAACTCCTCCAGCAACTTAATCAAAACCAAACGTGCCTCTCGCCCTTCTCGACCTTGAGGGAGATTTTCACTCTCCCCCTTTCCGTTTTGTCAAACTCGACTCCACACTTAACACACGTCTTCTTTTTCTTCAATCCGCACACCTCAATCCGAAAGCAAGAGCAAAACCAAAAATAATCAAAATATCAACAGGGTCCGTGCTCATCACCTTTCGATAAATATTTGGAGTGGGCGGTTTTTAAAGCCGAGTATACCACTCTGCTCATCTCCTCCCTAATAGTATTTACGCTCACGCCCTTTTTAAGCAGGTGGTAAAAGTAACCCCTCATGAGCTCGTGGAGAACTCTGTAGAAATCTCTGGTCTCGACCTTGAACCAGTTGGCGTTGAGAAGCTCCTTGGGCTCGCTCTTCCTGTACTGCTTCACCTCAAGGATTATTTTTTCTGTGTAGCCTTCCTCCCTCGGAAGCACGGACATGACTAAAACGGGAACGTTCTCGTCCAGCTCGTATCCCTTTATCTTAACTATCATCTCTTTTCTCACGGTTAGCACCCCAGAGATTTTCATAAGTTTTTTCGAACTGCGTGAAGAAGTTGTAAGCCCATTTGACGCCGCTCATCTTGACGCTTTCGGTCAGCGTTACCATCCTCATCCTGCCCTTGTATTCCGTTTTCACAGCACCTATATTTTCTAGAGTCAGCACGTGCCTGCGAACCGTTTCGAACGTGACCCTGTTGCTGTAGTTTCTGTACACGTGCCTGTAAATTTCCGTGAGGGACATGCCGTCCCCGTTTCTGTGGAGGAGCTTCAAAATGTACAGAGCCATGGTGATGTACATCAGCCACCACCAATTATCTGTTCCATATTATGCTTTACGAATTCTATAATTTTGAGGTAGACATCGTACACCTCCACGTAGCCTTCTGGAGCTTCGCGACCCTCTGGTTGAAAAATCAAATCGTAGCTCTCGCACAGCCTAGCCCACGTTTCCCTATCCTTTATTCTTCGGTTGGTACTTGCTATGGCGGAGAGAAGCTCCTTAGCCGTGACCCTCTCGCTCTTAATTCCTAGGTGCTGTTGGAAGAGGTACCACCTCCACATACCTTTGTCTACCAGAAACATGAAGTCCTCGAAGTTGTCTATGAGACGCGGAAGATGCTCTTTTTTGATGTATATCATGAGGTTAATTCCCATCAGCCACCACCGTGAACCACTCCCCGCTATCGCAGGGAGCTTCTAACTTCAAGGTCGCGGTAAAACACCCTCGCCGCATCCTTGCCGCGAATCTGCCCGAAGTGTTATCTTTTTCGGCGGGTCTCCCTTCACCTTTACTCTCCGCCAGTATACCCTGTTCTTGTGATTAAACCTTATGACGAAGTAGGAGGGAATGTCCTCAAGCAGCAGCCTTCGCCACTCATCTTTCGATTTTCTATCAAAATAAAATATGTTGCTCCTCACGCTCTTTACCTGCTCTATGAAAACCTCATAACACCCTCTTTCCTTCTTCCTCACCACCAACAAATCCCCCGCTCCTATGCTCCCGCTTACCCTGTACACCCTGTATCCGACCTTTTCGAGCATACGCTTGCGTTCGTATTCCGCTTTGTAACCTTTTTTAGCCACGCTACTCACCCCTTTTTCTCGACCCATTTTTCCGGAGTAATTTTGTCCTTATGACCCAGGTATTCTATGGGGTAGGGTTCCGTCACGGGCAAACCGTTCATCTCCCTCCACATTTCCCAAACGCTCGCGATGAAGAGCTTTACCGCCTTCCTTCTAGCCCAGTTGTGGCAGTGTAACTTAGACCAATCGGGATGCTTTCGCTCGCAATCCTTTCTGAAAGCCTCGTAGAGCTTTCTTCCGAAGCACGGGAACTTGATGAAGCTCTGACCTATCTTCCAGCAGAAGGTTTTCAGGTGCGGATTGTAGCTCAGCTTTTCTCCCCGCTTCCTTTCCTGGTTCGGAGCCAAACCACAGTAGCCCCAAATCTGGCTCACGTAATTGGCTTTAAGAATCGGATTGCAGAGCCAGGCTATCAGTCCGCTCGCCAAAATCGGTCCTATCCCCTTAACTTTGTTTAAAAACTCCTTTCTCAGCGGGTGCTCCCTGCTCCAGCGGTCTATCCTCCCGTACAGCTCCCTCTCCGTTTCGTAAAGCTTGTTGTGAAACCATATCAAGTCTTCGATTTCTCTGAGGAGGGAGGAGAACGCATTTAAGAAATGGGTTTCAAAGGCGGGAGGGCTCGCATAAACCTCATGGGATTCAAAATCTATCTGGCTCGCACATTTCTCTTGGGATTCAAAATCCTTATGGCTCGCATTTATTTTTTGGGATTCAAGAATCTTTTGGCTCGCATTTCTTTTTTGGGCTTCAGGAAGCTGCCGGCTCGCAAACTTATCATGGGGTTCATTTTTTGTACGGCTCGCATTATTGCTTTGGGATTCAAATTTTTTGTGGCTCGCATTAACACCGCGGGATTCACTCCTTTCATGGCTCAGCACGAATTTCTTTACAAACTCGCTGTATTTCTTATTTTCGAGCATTTTAATCGCATTCCTTCTTTGGGATTCAAACTTTTTGTGGCTCGCATTTCTTTTCTGGGATTCATTTCTTTCACGGCTCGCACCAATTTCCTGGGGTTTACTCTTATTTTGGCTCGCATTTGTCCATTGGGATTCAACCTTCTCACGGCTCGCAACCTTTTTGCGGGATTCATTAGATTTGTGGCTCGCATTTTTGATACGGGGTTCAACAGTTCTGTGGCTCAAGCATGAGGTTATCCTGTCCCTGTTTTCCTTTACCCAGGAGACTATCCTGTTAAACGTCTCCACCCTGATTTTCTGAATGTCGTAGTAGTTTTCTATCAGCTGGCGTATTTCGGCTTCCTTCATCTAAAACCACCTTCGAACAACGGGATTTCGCCCCTCTCTCTGTGCTCAGCGACGTGCTTCTCCTTCTTTTCGAGCAATTCCCTCATCTTTCCGATATTCTTGGCTTCGGCTGCTCTGAAGAACAGAGCGTCGAGAACACCGCAGTAGGGGCAGTCGTAGCTTTCGAGCCTCTCAAACCTTTTTACGATTTCCGCTTCCATACGCATCACCATAACAAGTTTTTTCCAGCCGTGCGAGCAACCTTTTTATCTTCTTCCCCTTTTCGGTTAGGGTTATTACCCGCTTGCTGTTCTCCTTTCTTGTCACCACCACGCCGAGCTTTTCCAGGCGGTTGAGGTTCTGCATGAGCCACGACCACGTTAATTCCCTTTCCAGACAGTTGTAAAGATCGGTGATGCACATGCCGTTCCTCATCTTCAGCACTATGTACGCCGTAGACTTGCAGAGAACTTTGAAGAGGTCGTCGCTCTCCAGCTTTTTAGGAATGTAACTTCCCTTGTATCTAATTTCAACCACCCCTCGAAAATACACGAATGACCATATATAGATTTATATATAAACAAAACTTTATAAACTTTTCTCTATCTTGACGTTCCCGTAACGCTTCGCCACCCTCTTAACTTCTTTCAGGTAATCCTTCCTTATCTTTTCCATGTCTATGTCGCTCTCCCTCGTTATCCTCCACATATTAGACACGCACACCCTGGCTTTGCCCTTTTCTATGACCAGCTTCTCTCCGTCGAAGTACACCCTTCCTCCCACTTTCTTCCTCACCCTTTCCTCTATTTGCTTCACCGCTTCGGGATTGCTTATGGTCACGTCGCCTATTTCAACTATCGCCAGGTACTTCTCGTACCTTCTCGCTATGCTCGCAATTTCCCTGAAAGCCTTTTTGAAGTCCTTTCCCTTGGCAACAGCCCTCACGCCGAGAAAATCCACCACGGCTTCGGCTTCCCTGCCCTTTTTTTCCAGAATCTCGTGCACCTTCTCTATAATTTCGTCCTCATCCCTTTCGATTTTTTTCAGCAAAGGATGCTCCATGGGGATCACCGCGATTGAGTTAAAACTTTTTAAAGTTAAGAAACAAAAGACAAGTATGAATGAAGGTATGAAAATGACGGAATGGAAAGATGTAATAAGGGTTAGTTGTAAACCAGATGTAGAAAATCCATTTAGGTTAAACTGTACCATAAAGACGGAAACGGGAACATTTGAGGTTAAAAATCTTTACGGGTATGTAGCATCAGATGCTTTAACAACTAAAAGAGAAGCGGATGAGTCTGGATTTTATTTCGGATTCAAAAAAGGTTTTTGTCACATAAGAGATTATGAATTATTGGACGGGAGAAAAGTTAAGATTTTAGATTGCCGAAGAGAATAAAAATAGGCTGTTCCGACCGCAGAGGTGCAATTGGAGTTCAAACGGTGCTGGGTCGGCGGGAGTGGCACCGTCCCGTCGGCTCATCCCGAGGAAATCGGAACAGCTTCAAACAGGTTTTCGTTTCACCGACATCTTGTAAGCGTTAAACTCTCTCAAAGCTTCCTCAACGTAATTTTTCTTTAATACCAAATAGGGTAGAATCATTTTCAAAAACTTTTCAGAATCCCTTCTGTTGGTTATACATATTTGATACTCTTTCAATTTCCCTTTGCTTCTCTTCAGCTTGTAAACACCAACCTTTATTCCGAGCTTTTCGATGATTTCGGCTATTTTTCTCACTTCTTTTCCGTGCCCGCTCTGGTAAAATACGACGTAAAACTTTGTTCTACCCTTCGCGTCCTTGTTGAAGTTGTAATTGATGAATCCCTGCCCGTCGAAAAATCCAGCCAGATAGGATATTTTGTCGCTTATCGCCACCACCAAATATTTAAATTTTACATGTTAAAAATAATCAGATTTCTCGAAGGTGTAAATAATGGAAAATGTGTGCGAAAAACTGCAAGAAATAATTAAAAAACACGGATTCAAAATTATGAGAGTTAAAGAAGACGATAATATTTGCCTTATTGATTTCAGACACCCAAAAATTAAGGTAGAAACACCAGAAGCGTATTACGGATCTGCGGTTCAGTACGATAAAAAGAGAAAAGTTTTAACAACGGCTGTTAGAAGCAAGGTTGAAGGGTTTAAAGAACTTTACCTTGATTACTGCTGTGAAAAAGAGAACGGGGAATGTTTGCAGATGTGCAGGCCCCACGTTCACATGGATTTTAAAACATTAAGCGTTGAGGCAACATTTTTTAAAGATCCCGTTAAAAAATTTGATAGGTTGCTTGAAGAGATGAGGTGATACCATGCCAGATAGAGACGGTAGGGGACCGAGGAGAGGAAGCTACATGTGGAGGATAGGAAGAAGGGGACCGAAGGCTGGACACAGGCAGGGGAACTGCGAATAGTAAATTCTACTTAACCATATCTGCCGCTTTTCAGTAAATTCTACTTAACTTTAATATCAACAATCTCGTTCTTCAAATTTTTCACAATCTTCCACTCCTTCTCGGTATTAATAAGAAATGACGGAAACATGAGTAAGGGAGGGTAACGCTCGTCGTAAACTATCCAACCTATTTTGTGCTGGAAGAGTTGCTGAAAGTACTGCCCGTAAGTTCCGTTTTTAGAATTAAGAATATCTTTGATAATTGAGCCAAGACTATGTCTCGGAAATCTTGTTATTATATAAAAGTAATTAGCCAAATACCTCCTTTTCACAGCTTGTGAGATGCACTCTGTTACGTTCCACTCTTTCAGCTCAACTCCAACCAACCTGCGGCAATTTTGGTATTTCAACACTATCAAACCGTCCATCTCCTTTCCGTCGATTATTTTATGTCTCAATACCAGCTCCACTTCGGGAGTAGAATACCAAGAGCTGTGCTCGTATTTAATTAATTTGACCGTCTCTTCGTTGAGCAGAGAATCTTCCATAAAATCTTTCTTATCCGCTTTTAAATCCAACATACTCTCACCTCACTATTTCAATCCTAAATCCTCTTTCATAAATAGCATACAACCTTTTCTGATACGTCTGAAACTTTTTCAGACTTTCCTCAAACGATTTCCTTATTTCCTCGATTTCGGTCATTTCTCACCACATCGAAATCTTTTTCAGTATAAAATTCAAATTCAACATTTCCCAAATTATAACCCCAATTTAAGCGTTTTTTAACGATTTCGCAAAACTCTGGATTAATTTCTATACCTATACAGTTTCTTTTTAACTCCAAACACGCTTTCATAGTCGTGCCAGAACCCAGAAACGGGTCGAGAACGATGTCGCCTTCGTTTGTTGCCATTTCTATTACTTTTTTACAAACTTTCAAAAATTTAGGTGTTGGGTGGAGAATGGAATTTCTTTTTATCGAACTTATCATGTCTTCGATAACATCTCTTATTTGTCTTTTTCTTGTTGCTTTTCCCTTTTCAAAGAGAAAAATAACATTAAAGTGATTGAAACCGATTCTTATACGGTTTCTTTCCGCATTTTTAATATAATTTATAATCATCCATACAAACTTAAAATCTTTTGCAGTATATTTAAAGAGGGTCTGCATGTCTTCTATACTCCAAAATGTAGCGAAAAACGAATTATTTTTTAAAACTCTACGCAATTCATCGAATATTTTCTTATAAAACTCATCTGTTTTTTCGTTAGAAAATAAATCAAAATTTGGGTAAGGAAAGTCTGTTAAAATAAAGTCCACACTTTCATCTGGAATTTTCGGTAAAATTTTCAAACAATCTCCCTGAATCAGTGTGAGTTTAACCATCATTTACCACCTTAAAAATTTTTCTTCCAAAATTTTATATCGCCACCCTCAGAGGTTTTTGCTCTTCGATTCCATCAGGGATTATCGGAATGCCCACGAGCCTCAGATTATCATGATGGTATTTCAAAGCTATCTTAAAAAGCTCTGGATAGTGAGTCTTTAGGATAAGCCAAGCTTTCTTTGTTTGATAAGGGCACAGAAAGCAACCCGTGTGGGGAAACAACTCATATTCCTTTATCCACCGAAGTTTTCTTTCAACTATTTCGTAATTTTCGTGATGTTCCAGAATCAAATCTTCTATTTCTTCGGTATAGAGCCTTTCTTCTTGATTGATAATTTCCTTATCGAAAGTGAGCTCACCCATCCAAAACACCTTCCTATATTAAATCACCAAACTTCTTAACACATTCAGGGCATCTCCATCTTGCTTTAAATTCTTCACCACTTCTACCCCAAAATGCCATGCTTTCATGATGTTGCCAACCTTCTTCTAATGCTTTCTTCAATGGTAAAGGCACAGGTTTTCCACATATATCGCATTTTTTACTTTTACTTACCTTCATTCCATCACCCCCTCGAAAGCTTTTTTGATTTTTTCTTCTATTTGTTTAACAATATCTAAAGCGAACCAAAAATCATATTTTGCATGTTTAATATCTTCGTTTTCTGCTTGCTGTATGCTTTTATTTAGCGATTTTTTAATTTTCTCAATCTCTTTCAACAACCCCTCCACCTTCTCTCTCAACTCCCTCGCAAACACTATCGGTTCTTCCCCCAAGCTGTGTAAATCTTGCACCGTCGAGCGTTCGAGCAGGTCCAATAGGCAGGTTACGGTCAGCTTTCTTTTCATCTTGAATTGTAGCAAGCCAGAGACATTTGCGGTGATGTTCACGGTGAAGTTCGGTTCAGTTTTTTTGGCGGTCATCCAAAACACCTCTAAATGCTTTTTTGAGTTTGTAAAGGCTTTTGCGACTCTATTCCGTTTGGAATTATAGGTAATCCAACTAATCTTAAGTTATCGTGGTGGTATTTCAAAACTATCTTGAAAAGTTCTGGATAGTGGGTTTTTAGGATAAGCCAAGTTTTCTTGGTTTGATAAGGGCACAGAAAGCAGCCTGTGTGAGGAAACAAATCATACTCCTTTATCCAAAAACCTTTTTCTTTCAAATATTTTTTAACATCTTCTTTTGTCCATTTCCATTCTACTAAAGGATATTTGAACTTCGTTTTCTTTCTTACTCTATTTCTTTCATCATACCTTATTCCAACGCAAACTACGTCAAACTTTTCATTGATTTTTCTGAATAATTTTTCCTTTGCCTCTCTCCTATACCAGCAGTTCGGTAGGGATTTGTTCTGAACGAATCTAACCCCCCTCACGCAACCCTTTAGCTTTCCTTTGGTTATCCTTCCGTAGAACCATTTATCCCACGTTCCCTTTGGGGTTTCCAAGATTATGTGGGGCAAGCCAGTCGTTTCAACGAGCCTGTAAACCTGTCGTTTTACCGCGGGAAATTCAAATTCCGTGAACACGCTAACGATGGTGAATTCGTATCCCAATTCCCACAGCCTCAAAGCCATAGCCACGCTATCCTTACCGCCGCTTACCGAAGCCATAATCTTCGGTTTCATTTTTCTTCCACCATTCTAATCAATTTTTTCCACTCTCTCTCAAATGCTCTTTGTACGTCTCTAATAGTTGCACTTGGCTTTTTTCTATACTTTTCTACGATTATTTCAAGAAGCAAATCTTCCAAATCAGGCAGTTTCGATTTGGCGGTCATCCAAAACACCCAATTCTCCCCCAGCCTCCGCGACGGGGCGGTGCGGTGATGCCTTTCACCGCACGCTTTCTTGTGCCGACCTACCGGTTGGCAAACGGTAGGTTCGGGGAGACCGCCGCGGATTTTTTCGCCACCGGGACATCAACCGGGCACGACCGGTTACGGGGAAATGCTTTCCATTTCCCGTTTAGTCCCAGGGCGGGCTGTTTGGGGTTCTATACAAATTTTTGATATCTTTGTCTTCTATGGCTCTTTTCCATGTTAATCGCATCTTATCACCTCTCCCCCAGCCCGAGCCTCGGCGATGCGGGCACACAACTTCGGGAGACCACCGCCGATTTTTTCGCTCTCGGGCGGGCTAATCCCACCCTTGCGAGCGGGCTGTTTGGGGATTAAGGTATTTCTTGATAACTTTCTCAATCTCACGGAGCTCGCTGAGTCGTGCTTCCATGCATGCGATACACGTTACCGCAACATCCTCCTCGAACTCATCTTCCGCTTTTCGGAGAGTTTTATACTCATCTTTTAAGTCTCTCATCAATTCTTTCCTTCTTTGTCTAATGTATTGTAATAATCCTCTAATACACCTCATAAGTTCACCTCCACCAAAACGTCCCAGGGCGGGCTGTTTGGGGATTCTGCTTACATCCATTCCCATCTTTGTTTCTCAACATTCCAAACCAATCTCATACACGGATGTGGTGGTCTATACAACATTTTCATCACCCCGTTGAGATAGTTTAAACTTTTCCAAAGGGACAAATTTGAGTTCCGTTGCCTCTATCACCTTAACTCTCTTGCTCTTGAACACCCTACCCTTCACCCACTCTGGTTCTATGTTCCGTTCCATGTTCACCACTCTATATATGTGTAATCTATCCTCATATATTCTTGTTTACATCTCTCACATTTATAAAGTTCCTCGTCCTCCTTCATTTTCTTCAACAAAACACATTTGCTCCCGCATTTCGGACAGAACACGGAAACCACCTCGAAATCGGAAAAAAGAAAAAATCAATCTTCAAGTTTTTCTATCTCCCTTTTCAGGGCGTTCAAACATTCTTCTCTCGTGTCGAAGAACGGCGAAATCACACCGCCACCTGCGGAAGACACAATAAAAAATCCATACTTGTTGTTCTTGTATTTCCTCACCGCTATCAGATGCTCGAACACAACATCCGAAAAGTTTTCCGTTGTTACATCTGTTATATCTCTGAATTCCTTCTTGCAGTAGGGACATCTAAAAGAATGGACACGTGGCATGCTCACACCTTTATGAAGTCAATCTTCAGCGACTTCCAAAACTTTTGTAACTCACGCTCCTTTTTCCGTTGCTCTTTACACAATTTCTCCAAAAACTCGTCTATTTCGTATACCATATCACTCACCGTCTGGAATTGGTATCACCGCAACAGGCACTACCTCGTAGTTCTGCTCGCCCAAAATTTTCTCCACTTCCTTCCGAACCTCTGGTTTCAAGTCGTCTAAAAAGATTTCAATTCCGTCTCTTGTTACACGCATATTCTCACCTTTTTACGTGAACTACCATCGGTCATAGACCGATGGCTTCTCCCGTTCCACCCGCCTTTACGGCTAAGGCTTCATCTGGGAGTTCGGGGGGTTCACAGCTCCCCCATCCCATGCCTCATTAAGGCATAGGCTATGTTTATTGCAGAGTTCAAATCTCGATTATAGGTTAGACCACATTTTGGACATCTAAATTTTCTTCCATTGACTTGGGCAACATACCCGCATCTATGACACTTCTTTGAAGTATTCTTCGGATTAACGTATACTATGGGAATTCCCTCTAAATTAGCTTTGTATTCAATGTATTGCTGTAATTTTCGAAAGCTCCAAGCATGCAATCTTCTGTTTAGCTTAGCAGAACTATTCATATTTTCTCTAATCCCGTCAAGCTCCTCCATTGCTATTACTGGTTTCTCAAATTGCTTAGCATAGGCTATGATTTCGTTTGCTATTATGTGTAGTTGTTGGTTTACAATTCTCTTCTCCTTATAACCAATCTGCTTAACCAAATCCAGTCTCTTCTTTCTCTGCAAACTTCTCCTAATGTGTGTGTATTTCCCTCTGATTTCCCTTATCTTAGCTCCGCTCCAAAATTTACCCTTCATCGGTTTAAGATTTTGTTTAGGGATAGCAACAGCAGTAGCAACATTCCACTCTCCTAAATCCACACCAATGACAGTTTCTGGTTCATCAATTAGCTCAATTTCTTTCTTAAGTGTGAAATGGGCATACCACTCCCCGTTTCTCTTTACCATTTCTACTGTGCAAAATTCCCATTTTCCTTGTAATGCTTCTTCTATGAACTTTTGCTGTCTTTTACCAAAGACTATTGGCAAAGTTATTCTCTCTTTACGATTCAAACTTAGAGTTAGCCAGTATGGTGTTAGTTTATTTGTTGTTTTAGCAAAGGAGTGACACCTCTTGTCAAACCTGATTGAGATTCTCTTTAGCTTTGGTCTCTCAGCCTTAACCTTGCCTTCTCTCTTCTTCTCGCTGAAGCTCTTTACAATTTCTACTGCTTTGTCTCTTGCTGTCTGAATTAGGGCTGTGTTCAACTTGAATAGTTGTTTGGCTTTCTCGTAACTATTCTTGTGCAGAAAAGTCTTTGATGCTGAATTGAAGCCAAGATACCATTTCACAAGTTTAAAATATTCTTCTAAACACTTATTCAGAGCTAAAACCTTCTTCTTGTTCGGTCTGAAAACTTTTCCTACTACGGTTATCTGAACTTCCCTCTTCATGGGAACATCCCTGAAACTTTTAAATTTCTAAAGCTATATAAAATCACCTCATTCCAGTAAGGATTTTATAAAATCCTTTGCTTCTTTTTCGGTTTTAAAAAACTTGTTGAATGTTGTTATGTCCCCCCACTCGATTATTCTTACCACAACTTCAAAAGGATAGACATATTCATCTGGGTCATATTTATTCAGTTTAACAATCACTTCTGGCTTCATTTTTACTCACCGAAATCTTCTTTTAACTTTTCTTCCAGCAAACACTCGACAATCGCTGTCCAATCTATTTTTCCGTATGCTTCTGGCAAGTCGTAGCCGTGTGCAACGAAAGTTTCTTTAATTCGCTCCAACAACCTATCGCTTATTTCGACTTTCATAGTTCATCACCATCAAAACTCCATACCGCAATTGATACAAAACCTTATTCTCTTGCCTTTTCTCGTTACGGTTATTATTTCACCACCACATCTCCTACACTTTTCTTTCATAGAATACACCCTTCGGTTTCGGAATTACTTTAACTTCATATCCTATAAACCCATCACTCTCGATACTAACCACGATGTAGTTTTCGGTTTCCTTCACATCTATTATTCTGCCTCTCATAGCGAACACCTAAAACTAATCCTCAAAAGTTATGTCCGCAAACTCATCAAGCAAAAACTCCCTATACCACTCCTCATCTTGGGTTAGTTTTTTCCTTTTCATAGGAATCACCGCAAGAAGACCACCCGTCTTAATATTATTAATTTAGTTTTAAATAAAAAAAGAAAAAAGAGAAAAGTTTACTCGTTTAATAACTTTTCGTTTCATCTATACCACCGCATCCTCAACAGCAGTTTTCAACACTATGTCTAATCCATTACTCAATCCCGCCTCTACTCCCTTGCTTGCTGAATACAGTTCCTCTTCCGTTAATTCTCTGCCTATCAATCGCTTCGCCACTTCTTGTATATCGTCTTCAGTCACTACGAACAAAATTCTCTTGTCTTTCCACTCATCTCTAAAAATCTCACTCGCTTTTGAAAACATAGAAACCACCCCAACCGCCATAAAACAAAAAATCTCAACCTACCCTGTAAATCACAACATCAACGGAATGCTCATTCACGAACTCAAGCAAATCCCTAACCTTCTCGAACTCCTTTTTCCCAATTTCAACTTCCTTTTTCTTTCCCTCTATGAAGCAAACCAACCTCATTCAAATCACCTAAAGCCATGCAAATTCAACGAATTTACCGTTTTTAATTCCGTAGCGTTTCTCTATGTGTTTGGCGAGTTCCTCGAACAAGCCACGCTCTTTTATAAATTCGAGAAAAACCCTTCCCGCACACTCAACGCAAAGTCCCTCGCACTCGTCCTCGTCTATCCACGCCAACTCCGAGCAAGACACACTTCTTCCGCAACTTTTACACACAGCCATTCAACCACCTAAACATCTCTTAATATATCATCAGCCCAATTTCGCTTTAATATTACCCATTTTCCATTTCTTAAAATCGAAAATGATTTGGTATTAAGTTTATAGGTTTTTCCGTCTCTCGTCTTTATAATCAACGGACTTTTAGCGTAACTTCCCCTCCCATACCCAACAGCATCTATGTTTTCGAGACCTACACGCCTCTTTAAAAATTCTAATGCTACTCGACTTATCTTATCAAAGGTCTTATACTCTACTATTCTACCTTTCATCTAAACTCACCTTTATTTCCTGTCTGGATAGAATTTTCTAATCACCTTCTTCATAATATCACACCTTATTTTTCAACACCTAAAATTTCAACATCTTTTATTTCCTCGCTTTCTGTTTCCTCATCGCATATATTACTCCAATCAAAAGCAACTTTCTTTGCTTCTTCCTCGTTGTTTGCGTAAACTACACATGTTGCTACTTTATCTACATACAATCTAACAACAAATCTTTTCATGAGACCACCTCACTCTATTACTATTTCCTCATCATCGGGTAGTATAGACACCAACTCCTTTTTTCCGTTCTTAATTTTCCATATCTTTCCGTCCTCAACAAATTCCCCCCTTTCCAATCTAATTACAATTTTCATAATTTTCACCGCAAGGAGACCACCCGTCTAAGACGGGTGGGGGAATTGCGGAACATAATATTTAAATACTTTGTGTTTAAAATATTGAGATACAGTTCCGCTCCGAGCTGGCTCGGGTGGAATGGGGCGTCGTCAACCGCCCTAATGCAGGGACGAGTGATTCACCTGCAAGCCACTCGTTTTTAACGGGTGGTGGTTGACTCGAACCACCAACTAAACAATATCACCATCTTTGATGCCATACTTTTGCTCTATGTATTTATCGAGTTTCTCGAACAAACCCTGCTCCCGTATAAATTCGTAAAGAACATTTGCTACGCATACGAGACAAAGCCCTGCATACTCGTCCTCACCGACCCATGCTAAATCTGTGTAGTGCAACTCTACACCACATCTTTTACATTTCACCATCGTCATAAAACCACCGCAAAACATAATTCAAAAAAGAAAAGAAAAAAATCACAAAACATGTTCCTCGTGCATATACTTTATGATGTCGATGTCCACCAACTTCGCTAAAAACTCGCTCAATTCAAACACCGCAACATAGTTCTGGTTATGCTCGTGTTCCTCGTAAACCTCTTCCGCATTTCTCCCTTCCGCTATTTCCAAGTCCCAACTTCCATCGCTCCAAATTTCAAGAACGACAAATTTCGGCATTTTCATCATCCAACAAAAACGAAATCAATATGTCTCGCATCAGGAATGTATTCCTTTATCTTCTTGTCGAGCCACTCGTAAACTTCCTCGTAATCCTCGAAATCGCTGTATATCTTATCGTATTCATCCTGAATTTCGTCCCTTATCTCTCTTAACTTTTCTCTATCCTTTTCCCCCGTTTCTATTAGGTAATAAAATGTTTCGTCCGTTTCAGGGTCGTAAAATTCAAATAAGACAAACTTCATACTAACCACCTATCGGAGTGTAGCCGAGTTCTTTAACGATTTCAGCAAACTCATCGTAATGCTCTTTCCAATACCCACCTACGGGAGTTACCGTTTTTTTCGCCTCGTCCACTTCCACTATGAAACTGCTCGCTATCCACTCGACCGTTTCGAAACCGCAGTTACAGAAACTCCTCACGAACTGTATGGTTTGCTGGTCTATGCACTCCACATGCTCTGCACCATTACCATCTTCTTTAGGTCTCACCACCCACTCGCTGTATTCGTCGAAACCCTCGTAAAACTCATCGACAAATTTCCTACATTCAGGACATAGAAACTTTTTCACGGAAATCACCTACTTTCTCACCCTTATCAGCGTTACAGGAGTATGTCCTGTTTTATCTTCGAGGAGTGAAAACTCCCACCACTCCTTACCGCAAAACTCCGCTATCTTCTTGACATCCACTTTTTCACTTACCCTGAATGTTACATCGAAATCCTGTGCATACTCCTTTAACAATCTTAAAATTTTCAACACGGTTCTCGTGTTCATAATTACCACCATTTAAAAAGACCAAAAACGGCTTCGGCAACCCCCACCCTAAAAAATAAAAAAGATGGAGATTGCCGAAGCCGAAAAACAAAACAGGTAACGCTCGTGCTACTCGCATGCTCGCAACGCTCGTTCTAAAGAATTCGAGCCCCGTGATGGGTGAAAAAGTTACAAAATGCTCTTCACGATTTCCTTCTCATCTTCCGAGAGTTCGTTTTCGTAATCTGTGATTGAAGCGAGTTTCCTAATAATTTCCTTTAGTTTTGCCTTCTCCTCCTTCAACTCTTCTATTCTACCTTCCAACTCTTCTATCCTACGCTCCAAATCCCTCATTTTCCTCTCTTCTCTGTATTTTCTCACCCTTTCCAATATTCGCTGACCTATTTCGTTTCTCTCCTTCCTGAAGTGCTTGCTCACGAGCGACACATCGCCACAGTAGGTTTCGTAATCGTATGTGTGCGGTGTCTTCACATACACGGTTATGTGAACGGACACAAAGTCATACACGACATTAACCCCGTAGTTCTTCACCACCTCAATCTCTTCCTCGCTGTATCCTCTTTCGAGGAAGTGCCTCTTCATCCTCTCAACCGCTTCTGCGATTTTTTCCTTAAAATGCTGTTCCTCGTATTCCCTCACGACCTGCTTGAGCAACTCCTGCGTTTCGCCGTCGAATCTGTCGATGCCTATCCCTTGATAACCTATCGCCCCTTCCCATCTTTCAGCCATCTCGCTCACCGAGACCCATCACGGAGTTTCTCGTTCTTCTGGATTAAGGTTTCGTGCCTCACCGCCTCGTGAACTACCACCTATTTTAATAGGTGGTCTTCTTGCGACGGAAATTATAAAAGAAAGAAATCAAACCAAAAACAAACTTCTGAACAAAAACTTCGGATTCTTGTATTCTCTGAATAATAAGAATTTGAGGAATGTCAATATTCCAAACCTTATTACCTTTCTGTCTCTTTCTGGAATGCAGTAATACGCATTTTCCCTTTTGTCGAGCCAATAATCCGTAATTGTTACTCTCCTTTTGAGCGGATACACTTTTATCTCTGTTTTGAAATTTCCGAAATCCCTTACATGAGTTATACAGATTTCGCTTAACTTCATGATTTCACCCGAAAATCGGTTCAAAGGTTTCTGGATTTACCAAAACTTCCTTTCTTTCCGTTACAATCGCTCCATCCACTTTTATCTTTACCAAGTTTTCGTTTATCTCCTCTACTATCTCCACTTCTTTATTATACCTAATGTCAAACGCTTTCATGATTTCACCTTTTTTCCTTTCCATACATTATACCGAGATAGAACAGTTTGAAGAAGTCCTCGTCTGTTAGTTTGCTACCAAACCAGAGACGGTGAGGTTTCGTGCCTTGTCATCTCATAAAAAGAAAAGAGAAAAGAAAAACTAAATATCCGCTACCATCAAACTTTCAGCACCACCTTTTTTTGCTCTAAATTCTTCTATTAATTTTTTGTTGCATCTAAAGATAACTTCATCGTCTTTCATACAATCAGAGATGACAAGGTTTTGCGTCCGAAACCCTCATAAAAGAGAAAAAAGGAAAATCAATCCTCCTCCAATTCCATTTTCTCTACCTCGCTTCTTATCAACTCTATTACTTCCGTCCACACTTCCCTTTTTGCTAATTCTTGTGCTACTGCTAATAACTGAAAACCGTCTTTTATTTCATAAGTTTCTAACGCTTCCGTCAAATAATACACATGCCCGTTATGTTGGTTTAACCACTCTGTTAAATCGCTTGTGTAAACATCAGGTTCTATATTTTCTAAAATGTCTTCTAATCCTTCTTCCGTTTCTGGTTTTAAATCTATTATCTCGTTCAAGCAGTTATACACTTCCCAATAAACGAAATCCTCGCTTAAATTTTCCTTTAATTTCCAAATCAAACTACTTAATTTTCTGTATTCGTCTGTGTCTTTTTCTATCACCTCTGATTTAAAACAAACAAATTGTTCCCCACTTTCTCTTGTTCTTACTTCTAAACAATCCAAAAATCTTTTAGCAACTTCTACTATTTTGTTCATCTAAACCAGAGGGTTTCGGATTTTGTGCCGAACCCGTCCATAAAATTAAAATGTAAAAAATAAAACAGGATACTCTTGGAACATCTCCTCTTCTCTTAAATTATATTTCCTTTTCTTCTTTTTTCTTTCATAGTAATAAGTCATTTTTCTTTCTTTGATATTTTCCAACATTTCTTTTGGTATTTCTACATCCTCTTCTACGATTTCTATACTTACTGGTATTTGTAGTTTGATGCTTGAGTTTACTTGAACGCTTAATACTCCTTTGCTTATCCCTGAAGGAGTAAACAATAAACTACAAGTGAAGTGAGTGTTTATCGTTTCCTTATCCGCCTCGCTAAAATCACTATCGCTACTAAAAGGATGCGAGTGTATTACTGTGTTAAATCCCTGCTGTTTGTATTTTTCCAAAGGTTCAGTATAATCAACACTCGCCGTCCCTACCTCTTGCTTCGGAATAATGAATTCCTCGCTTATTCTAAATCCCTTTTCTCTCCACTCTCCTTTACATAGTATGCTAAATTCGTTATCCCCCACATGCTCTTGTATTTTCTTGCATACTGCTACTAATTTTCTCGGAATTAACACTTTAGGATTCTCGATTATATTCAATCCAGAATCCCATGTGCTACCGTTCATACCATCACCGAAAGAACGGGTTCGGTTTAGTGTCCCGAAGCCCCTAACAAAGAAAAGAGGTTGGAAAGGTCGAGATTTACAATTTTTTCAGGTAAATTCAAATTCAAACAAATATATAAAACAATTAAACACGCTAAAAACTGCGGTGGAACTAAGAAACTTGGTGTTATAGTGTATGTTGTTGGCTCGTCTCCCCAAATGTTTTGATAGTTTGGATTAATGTGTATGGTTACTTTGAAACCGTCGTAACCGCCGATGATTTTCACTTTTTTACTAATTTCCTCTGGTAACGGCTCTGAAGAATCTCTACAATCTACTATTATTTCTGTGTTTTTCACCAAATCATACTCAATTGAGTTTAAATCTTCAAACTTTTTCTGTAACGCTATTACTTCTGTATCGCTTCTCCTTTCGTATATTATCTCTGCAATACTATTTACTTTTGGTTGGTTAATATGCTGTAACTTAAACGGTGTGCGGTTTAAGTTGGTGTCTTCTACCGTGTCGGGGTCAATTAAAACTAATTTCTTGACCCCGACTAATGCTAAATCGAGAGCGACCCATGAACCTACTCCTCCGCAACCTATAACGGTTGCGGATTCTGGAACACTCAAATTCAAACTTTTTTGACGATTATATATATCCATAAACCCCACCTAAAAAATTAAAGGTGGGGCTTCGGGTTTGTCGCCCGTGATTCCCATAAAGATAAAGAAAAAAGAAAAAGGTTACGATGTCCACACCGCTGAACCAGATTCTCCCTCATCTTCTAATTCGTTGACGATTTCATACGCTGTTGCTTGTGGCTTATTATCAAACGCCGAGTCTAAGTTGATGGTTTCTAATTCTCTTGGTAATTTCTGTAATACTTCGAGAAGCGGTTTACCTTTAAGGTCTCCCAAACACACTTCGCCATCGTTGATATTAGGATGGTAACTATCGCTGACACTTGCTGATGTTACTATTGACATTATAGGAACTTTTAACCCTTTCACATAGAATTCTTGTAAATGCTCTGGAATATTGTATATCTGACCACAATACTTAATTTTTGTAGGAATTATTTCTTTCTTGTAAACTAAATAGTTGCTGTTCAATCTCCAATTTGCTTTTATTTGGTTGTATGTCTTTAATCCTTCAACAAACGCCTCTTGCTTTATTTTTTCTATTTCTTGTTTATACTTTTCAATTTCTTGCTCTAATACTTGTGTTCTTATTTTTACTTGATTTTCGTATATGTTTTTGAATGTTTTAGTTACCTCTTGTGCTAATTCTTGTAAGTTTCTACTGTTTGACACAGGAACAAAACTTAACTTAAACGTCCCTTGCGGTGTTAGTATTAAATTTTCATGTTGTAATTGTATTTCTGGTAATTGATGATTTTGTTCTTGGTGTTGCTCTTGTATAGTTGTTGTTATAACATTTGTCGAAACATAGGTGTTTAACGCTTCGTTGTATCGCTGTAAACAGTTATTAATAAAATTCACGAATGCTTGTGCTATTTGGTTCATCTGGGATTCGTTTATCTCGTCTATATCATTCACTTTTAATATCTCACGAAGGAATTGGGCGAAACCGTCGCATTGTGGGCGAAAGTCATTGTCGTTTGGATGGTAATTATCGTAGTTACTAATGTTCATCGCTTCGTATAGATTTTTCTGTTTGTAGAAGATGTTGTATGCTACTCGATAGAAAACATAGTCGTATTCTGTTAAAGGTGGCTCATGTCTTGTTACATATTTTATTGCTTTTACCTCCGTTTCTGTTAGTTTTAACTTAACAAATAGTTTCACTTTGTTATAGTCCTCAGCATATTTTTTGTATAATTGAATTTCCACGATTCCCACCTCACGGCGGGAATCACGGGTTTAACGCCCCTCCACCGAAAAAGGAAGCAAAAAAAGTTAAGTTAAAAAACAACAGCAAAACAAAAACAAAAACAAAATAAAAAAGGTATTACTTGGCTTCGTTATACTCTTCTATTCTAATTTCTCCTGTGTAGGGAAAATCACTCGGATTGAGAGTGTTTCCATCGGCATCAAGAACGGTAAATTTCTTGATGCCGTGTTCTCGTGCCACTTCCTTTACCTTCTCTGCGGTAATTTCTCCATCGATTTCAATTCTCGTTCCATTTACATTAATTACACTCTTTTCTCCAACTTCCCAAACATTTTCCGTCATATTCACACCACCAAAAAGTTTAAGTTAATGGTGGAGGGGTTTCGTGCCGAATCCACCACCTGAAAAAAAGGAAAGGCAAAAAGGAAATTTAATTATTTAGGAAAAAAAGCAAAAATTAAGCGGTTGCGGGAACGGGTTCTTGCTCTTCTTGGGTTTCTTGGGTCTCGGTCTGGGTTTGGTCTTCTTGTTCGGCTTCTGACTCGGTCTTAATAGGAGCGAGGATTATCGCTGATGTGCTGTTGGTTACAACACACGGTTTTGCTTCATCGAGTGAAACATATACTGTTATCTCTTCATCCTTGCTATCGTTTAGAACATCGAGAATTTTTTTAAGTGTTCTTAAGTTGAATGCTACATAGTTTTTAAGGTTTAATCTCTTATAGTTGGTCACTAACATAGTTGTCGCATCGGCAGACATAAACGCTTTGCTATCTCCATTCACTTCTACGAATTTTCTTGCTTGCTCCTTTAAATCGGTTATAGTTCCCTGATATTCGTTAAAAGAAAAAATCTTCTTAAATCTCGCCAGAGTGTCGAGGTCTCTAACAAGTTCGCCTAAGGTAAAATAAATTTTTTCATTCTCCATAATCCACCACCTAAATTAGAGTAGGTGGTGGATTCGGTTTCGTGCCTTAACCGTTCATCTGGGGCGGGCGGTTTACGGACAGACAGGGAGGGA
>Ga0190367_1000391_pt1 | contig 32580 bp, 41 predicted proteins | sample 4872181011_MG_FD_171838 | JGI IMG/M metagenome (GOLD analysis project Ga0190367, IMG submission 171838) | Hydrothermal vent microbial mat bacterial communities from Southern Trench, Guaymas Basin, Mexico - 4872-18-10-11_MG | ecosystem: Environmental > Aquatic > Marine > Hydrothermal vents >...
CTCTTGTGCATACCTTTCGTTCTACTTTCCCCTCTAAATGAGACACCAATAAGAATGATTCTCGGCTTGCTTTTGGTGCTTTTCCTTCCGGGTTATTCTTTAATTGCTGTGTTGTTTCCGAGAAAGGGGGATTTGGATTGGATAGAAAGGATGGCGCTAAGTTTTGGATTGAGCATTGCGATTGTCCCTCTGCTTGGACTTGCTCTTAACTACACACCTTTTGGCATACGATTGACGCCAATTCTCCTTGTTCTTGCAATCTGCACGGTCATATTCGCCATAAGCGCTTATGTGAGAAGGAGAAAAATTCCGAAAGAGCAGAGATTCATTGTTGACTTCAGAGCAGCTTTCATTGTTATAGGAGATGCTTTCTCCAATCTATCATTAATAGATAGAATTTTGACAGTTGTCCTCCTTATTTCAATTATACTTGCAATATCTGCACTTATTTATGTGATAATAACACCAAAAGTGGGTGAGAGATTCACCAAGTTTTACATTCTTGGAGAGGAAGGTAAGGCTGCTGGTTATCCAACGAACCTGAGTGTTGGACAGAACGCTACTGTAATAATAGGAATTGCGAACCACGAATATCGGAGAGTGAATTATACGGTTGAAATCTGGCTTGTGAATGCGAGCTATGAGGATAATCAAACGATGATTCATGAAATGTTTTTCCTCGACGCATTCAGCGTCGCTTTGAACCATACTGATGTGAATGTGGAGGGTAACTGGACACCACAATTCGAAAGACCCTACACATTTTCCATAAACAAGGCGGGGAAATTCAAAATCTGGTTCCTTCTGTTTAAGGAAGCTCAAGAGCAAAGATTTGAAAGGGAGAGGAATTATGCGGGGACGGAGGTTGAGAGAAGGATTCATGATGCGATTGAAGGCAGAATACAGAGCCTAAATCTTAATATTTTTGTGAATAATGAAATGCAAAACCGTTAAAGGGCTTGATATTCCCCACTTTTCTTCTGTCTGTTTGTGTTCACCTCGCAACACTATGCGCTGACTGCGGTCAGCATCATGTCTTCAGTATGCACTAAGCACTCTTAATGCGAATTGCTTTGGGGTTCGTTCTATGTTTAGGTAACGTTCGCATATGTTGCAGATGTCTGCAATATAAGATACATGAGAGACGTGAAGCGGAGATGCTGATGAGCGTGATGTGTGAGGGGGAAAGATGTAGGGAGCCTCTGTTTACCGAATGCCACATATGGAGCGGAGGTGGAAAGCTTCTAATTATCTTATCGGAAGCCAAAACGGCTTCACACGAGCCTCCGAGCAGAATGTAAACGAACACAGCCAGAGCATACAGCGAGCCAGAGACTGAAAAACATTGATGGTGGTAGTTGACGAACTCACTCCTTGCTCATGAGCTTGCGCTTTTTTTATATATTGCGACGGAAGACGCACCTTCTCTGAAGGTGTGATGAATGACGCTGTCCACACTGTCGCCCCATATAATCATTGCTAAATTACGATGAAATGCAGAGATGAGCAAAACTCTTAAACCTAATACACATTCGTGTTTTTTTATTTTTAAACATTGCACACTTAAATATAAAATATTTTAAAAAAATCTTTAGAATTTGTGATATTTTAAATAGCCCCTTCTGAGCAATAATGAAAGCAGCTGTGCTGCAAGGTTTGGAGCATAAGCTGGAAAACAGGGCTGCTGTGAACCAGCCCCGAACCCCCATGGTGTGCTACGCTCCCGATGAGGGAGCCGTTAAAGGGCGGTGTGCGATGGGGGAAGCTTGGAGGTGAGTAACATAAGCAGATGGAGTGTGAAATTACCATGTTGGTGGTAGCAAAGGCGTCTGCGATAACGGAAGATGTGCTTTTTGCGTCATTCCGTAGAGGTCTCCGGAACGGAAATTGGATGAAGCTGCATGGGAGGGAGAGGGCATTATTCAAGGCGGCGCTTTGTTATCTGAGGCGAGGAGGAAGGATCGTAAGTGCGCTCGTTTTGGAGAAGCTCCGCTTTCTCATAGATAAATTGAATGAGACAATAGGGATGAGGATATTCAGAAGAGGGTTTGAGAGGGCGATTGGAATCCTGAGAGAATGCGAGAATGCATTTATGGCACCTTTAAAGAAATGGCTTAAAGATCCCGACTATATCTTCTGGCTTGGGACGGTGAGTGAAAGTCGATAGTGTGAGCGTGAGGCGATAAAATAAGCAGCAAGCGAGTTAAGAGGATGTGCGTGCCGGGCTCCATAGGAGGAATGGAATCTCGAAGGAGACTATTACTCGTAAGAGTAAGATGAGCGGAAATGGCAGGAAATTTGTGGAGGAAGAATTTAGTTGGGGAGGATTTGAGGATAACGGCTCAAATATTGTTCTATCTCCTGAAGAGGATTTAGGGTTACATGAGACGCCTCACATTAGCGGATAAGAGAGAAGTTGAAGGAGTGTGTTTTTAGCAGAAGTTGAAGTGAAGAGGAGGAAAGATCCTGCATTTGTAGCGGAGCTTGAGACACCGAAACCCCTCTTAGGAGTCTATGCACTTGAAATCTTAGGGTTTAAGGTGAATCCAAGAACAGGAGAAATTGAAGAGATCTCACCTGAGGGAGGTTATCTGTTAACTGCTCAGGTTTCCGAGGATGAACTAATTAAAAAGAAATATAAAAACGTTAGAATAGGACTGAAAGATTACAAGGAAAGACAGGAAGTTGAAATTACAAGTTTGAAAGTGATTGATATAGGCTGTGGAAACTTCTTTGTCATTAAAAAGGACATAAACGTACGAAGTTTATGAGAATGAAATTTGCAGGCAAGAGCACCTGTTTGACCCTGACCATTAAACAAGGTCTTGAAGCGATGGAATTTTTGTTTCATCTATGCCAAATTTACTTTACGCCCTTTAAATTTATAATGAAATGAGGGGTTTATGTGCGATCCTGATAATTTATTGAGGTAGAATTATGCCGGAGGTATCTGTTGTGATTCCAACTAAGGATGAGGAGAAATCGATTGGTATTTGTATAGAGAAGGTGCTTAGGGTGTTCAATGATAATCACATAGATGGAGAGATAATTGTAGCTGATAGTTCAAGCGATAGAACGCCTGAGATAGCGAGAAATCTTGGTGCGAGGGTGATAAAAGTTGATAAACTTGGCTATGGAAATGCTTATATATGTGGATTGGAGCATGCTGCTGGTGATTACATTGTTATGGGTGATGGAGATGCCACATACGATTTCTCTGAGATGCCAAGGTTACTTGAGCCTCTGAAGCGGGGAGAAGCAGATATAGTGATTGGGAGCAGATTCGATGGTGAAATTAAGAAGGGTGCCATGCCTTGGCTCCATAGATATATAGGGAATCCCGTGTTAACTTTGTTTTTGAACTTATTTTTCAAAGCGAATGTGAGTGATGCGCACAGTGGATTCAGAGCTTTAACAAAAGATGCTTTGAAGCGGATGAAACTCAGAACACCCGGTATGGAGTTTGCATCTGAGATGATAATAGAGGCGAAGAGGAGGGGTTTGAGGATAAAAGAAGTTCCAATAACATACTACCCAAGGCTTGGAGAGCCGAAGCTCAATTCATTCAGCGATGGCTGGAGGCATCTGAAGTTCATGCTTCTATATACGCCTAAGCATCTTTACATCTTACCGGGATTCACGCTGCTCATGCTTGGCATCTTATTGATGCTCTCTGCCTACTTCCACATAAACATAGGCTACACCCCAGGGTTGCATTCAATGATCTTAGGAAGTCTATTAACAGTAGTTGGCTATGAGATAGTTATGCTTGGTATATTTGCAGGTGTATACGGTAAGAGAAATGATTTCCTTGAATTAGATTCGATTACGAAAGCGATTTTAAAGCACACTTCACTTGAAAGAGGAGTTTTATTTGGAGCAGCGTTCTTCATAATGGGCTTCGCTTACTCCTTACATTTGGTTTTAAACTGGATGGAGAGTGGATTTAAATCGCTACCTTTAAACGGACAGGATATGATCGGCTTCACACTCATAGTAATTGGAATTCAAACAATATTCTTCTCATTCTTCCTAAGCTTAATAGGAAGTGCGAGTGAATGAACAGTATGAACTTAGTTGTAGCGGGATTTGTCTTGTTAAATATCAGTTCAGCTACATTCTTTGCCAAACATAAGATGATACTGGTTCAGCAAATACTTCACATCAAAGCTCACGAAAACTTGTTACATTGAATTATATAAAAGTGAGAGGTTAAGGTAATGAATTAAGGTGATGGAAAAAACTTGCGAGGGGAGAATCTATGGATTTATTAACACATATTTTCCTACCTTTAACAGCTTTGTATGTGGTGAAAAGAGAGATATTTAATACTTCTTATGCTTTCTTATTGGTTTTATTCGCAATTCTTCCTGATTTTGACAAGTTAATAGGAATGCCGGGACTTTTTCACTCGCTTGTCACACTATTTCCTTTGATTCTTTTCATTTTGATTTTTGAAAAGCTTGTTAAAGGAACAAGTATGCACACGAGCATGGCAGCTTTCTTCATTTCCTCTCATCTTGTCTTAGATATTTTAGATGGCGGACCTGTTCCATTCTTCTATCCGTTCATTAAGACGGGTATAGGATTGGAGTTCCCATTGAAAATAACTTTTCATAGCCCTACTTTCTCATTTCAAGACGCCCCGATGCGATTAGTTTATGCAGTGCCGAAGATGAGCTTCACTTACGAGCTTCTCAGTGGGTTCGGTGTGGCATCCCTTTTCCTTTTCGTTTTTGTTTATTTAGCGAGGAGGCAAAGAGAATGAATATCGCATTTTTATGCAATCTTTGGATAAAAGGCACAAAACGAATATATGATTCCAAAAGACTATTAAAATATGATTAGACAAGATGAGGATAATTAACAGAAATAGCTATTTGGCTGAGGACTCGGATTTAGGGATATTTAAACTAGTTTACTCCGTTGAGTCTTCGATACATTTCGATAGCAAGTATTAATTGAGATTAATGATAAGATGGAGAAACTAACAAGGATAATTGACACGTTGAGGCAGCACAAAGAAAAGATGAGGAAAAAATACGGCGTCAAATCAATGGGGATATTTGGCTCTTATGTTAGAGGAGAGCAAAGGGAAGATAGTGATTTATTGAATTTGAGAGACCTGTAGACTTCTTTGAGTTTCTTGAACTTGAGGAATACCTTGAAAACATTTTAAAGGTTAAAGTTGATTTAGTGCTTAAGAAGACACTGAAACCTGAAATTGCAAAATACATTTTAAATGAGGTGGTGTATGTCTAAAAGAAGTATAAGCGAACTTGAAAGGATTGAGAAGTTCGTTGGAAACATGAGCTATGAGGAATTCATAAACGATGAAAAAACGATAAAGAGAAGAGTTCCAGAACTGAAGCCGATTAATCCGATTAATGAGGTAAATACTAATCCAATTCTCAACGGAGTAAGACCTGTTGAAAAGGGACAATGCTGTTTATCCTTGGATAAAGTGAGAGGCTGAAAAGAGGATTATATGTGGTAGAAGGTTAGCTGATAAAGCGATGCTCGCTGGTTCGTGCTTAAATGGAAGAAGGACAACAAAATATTTTAGGTTGAAATTTGAACTATGGAAGATGCAAAGATGAAAGCCGATAATTTAGAAGATGGAGCGTCTAATGGCAAGATGAGGAGGAAGGAAGAGCTTGAGGAAAAGCTTAAGAAGCTCGTTGAAAGATTAAAGAAAGACAAAAGCATTAGGCTTATTTTGCTCTTCGGCTCTATGGCGAGAGGAGATGTTGGAAGTGCAAGTGATATCGACCTAATTATCGTGAAAGAGACTGATAAGAAGTTCTTGGACAGGCTTAATGAGTTCTATGAGGGGGCAGAGATTGCGATGGACGTGCTTGTCTACACACCTGAGGAATTTGAGAGAATGAGGGGCAGAGGTTTTATTAGGAGGGCAATCGAGGAGGGTAAAGTGCTATATGAAGCGGAATTCGCTTGAAGAAGGGAGAAGATGGCTTTTGCAAGCAGAAAGAGATTTGGATGATGCTGAATTCAGTTTAAGTGGAGAAAGATATAACCTCGCATGCTTTCTCGCTCAGCAAGCCTCAGAAAAGGCGCTGAAGGCTTTTCTGTATGCAAAGGGGGAGGAGAGGGTTTTCGGTCATTCGGTTGCAGAACTGTTGAAAAGAGCAATGGAGCATGATGAAAGCTTTGAAGAGTGTAAAAGCGCATCTGTGCTTGACAAATACTATATTCCAACGAGATATCCGAACGGATTGCCTGGAGGAGTTCCATATGAGGCTTTTGATGAGGTTGATGCAAAAAGAGCGATTGAGCTGGCTAAAAGTGTGATAGAAAACGTAAAGAAGAAATTAGAGCTTTAGAATGAAGATTGCTTGCATTTATGGTGCTGTTTATCCTTGAATAAAGGGGAGCAGAGAAGATGATAATTGGTAGAAGGTTAGTGGACGAAGGGCACGAGACTCGTCAGTGCGGAGTGAGTTTGAATGAACATCACGATAATTTCGGAGAAAATCACTCGGAAGGGCAAAATTATTTAAAAGTTGATGAGCGTGAAGTAACACTTCTGCTAACAAACCATCTATTAGATGCTGCTGAGGAATACGATGTAGGAATGGAACGTGTTTTGAACGCTCTGCTCTTTCCCGATGAAGTTGTAAGAGGGCACAGCGGAAGGTTTGTGGCACACAAGCTGTTAAATGATTATCTGATTAGAGTGGTTTATGGATACGAAAATAATGTTCCTGTCGTGATAAATTATATATTGCAAGAAAGGGAAGGTACTTTAAAGATGGTGTTTATGAAGATAAAATACTATCCAGATTCGGATATACTTGAGATAAGGGTGCTGGATGAAAAGCCGAAATATGGCGAGGAATACGACGAGAACATAATCATCCACTATTCGGAAGAAAACAGAGTTGTAAAAATTGAAATACTGGATGCTTCAAAAGCAATTCTCAGCTTTTTACAGCAAAATCTTGAGCAGAAACCGATAAAAGGGATTGTGGAAGCGCAATAACCCTGAGTATGAAAATCGCTTACATCTACGATGCTGTTTATCCTTGGATAAAGGGAGGAGCGGAGAAGAGGATTTATGAGATTGGTAAAAGGTTGGCTGATAAAGGGCATGAGGTTCACTGGTATGGGATTGGATGGTGGTTTGAGGGTAACAATGGTAGAACAATTGACCACGATGGTATAATCCTGCATGGTGTTTGCGAGCCAATGCAACTTTATGTTGATGGAAGAAGGAGCATAAAGGAGGCTATCTATTTTGCCGAAAAGCTCTTGCCGAAGCTAGTGAAGGAGAGATTTGATGTTATTGACTGTCAAGAGTTTCCTTACTTTCCTTGTTTTACCGCTAAAGTTCATTCGTTATTTAGAAGAACATCATTAGTCATAACCTGGTATGAGGTTTGGGGTAACTACTGGTTTGAGTATTTGGGTAAGAAAGGTATTTTTGGCTATTTGGTTGAAAGATTAGCAATTAAGCCTCCAAAGCTGATAATACCGATATCCGAAAAGATAAAAGAGGATTTAAAAACTCTGAAAGTTCCCGAAAGCAGGATGAGAGTTATTCCGAATGGTGTGGACTTTTACAGACTTCAATCTGTTATGCCTTCAAGCGAGGAGTTTGATATTATTTATGTGGGAAGGCTTATATCTCATAAGAATGTGGATGTACTACTAAAAGCTTTAAACATCGCTAGAAAAGAAATTAGAGATGTTAAATGTGGAATAATTGGAGATGGACCAGAAATGGATTACCTCAGAATCTTAAGTAGAAAGTTGGATCTGGATAATAATGTTAAATTCTTCGGTTTTATAGAAAGTGATTTAGAAGTTTACTCTCATATGAAATCGTCAAAAATCTTTGTTTTGCCTTCTACAAGAGAAGGCTTTCCGAATACGATTTTAGAAGCTAACAGCTGTGGATTGCCAGCTATAATTGTTAGACATGAGAAGAACGCTGGAGTTGGTGTTGTGAAGGATGGATACAACGGGTTTATAGTCAACCTTTCCCCTGAGGAGATAGCGGAAAAAATGGTTTATCTGCTTCAAAATGATGAAGAACTAAACAGGCTGAGTAAGAATTCGGTTGAGTTTGCTAAAACATACGATTGGAGTGTTATAGTTGCAAAGCTTTTGAAGGTTTATAGGGAGGTAATGGGATGAAGTTAAAGGGTAGAAAGGTTTTAGTGACTGGAGCAGCAGGATTTATAGGCTCGCATTTGGTGGACAGACTTGTTGAGGAAGGTGCAGAAGTTGTAGCTATTGACAATCTAAAGGATGGTGATTTAAGCAATTTAGCAGGGTCCATGGATAAAATAGAATTTCATAAGATTGACGTAAGGGATTTTGAATCTTTGAAGGAAGTTATGGATGGTGTTGAGATTGTATTTCATTTAGCTGCAAATGCAAACGTTCCTTATTCGGTTGACAATCCAAAGTATGACTTTGAAACAAATGCTTTGGGAACGTTTAACGTGCTAAAGCTCAGTCTGGATTTGGATGTTGAGAAGGTAGTTTATGCTTCCTCAGCAGCGGTTTACGGCGAACCCGTTTATGTTCCGATTGATGAAGAGCATCCGTTGAATCCAATATCTCCTTATGGAGCTTCTAAACTTGCTGGTGAAAGATTGGGTTTTGCCTATTTTAAGACATATGGACTTCCGTTTGTATCGCTGAGGATATTTAATACATATGGTCCAAGACAAAGGAGATATGTTATGTATGACTTTTTGAGAAAGCTGAAGGAGAATCCCAATAGGTTAGAGGTTCTTGGGACTGGTGAGCAGATAAGAGACTTTTGCTACGTTAAGGATTGTGTCGAGGCTTTTATCCTTGCGGCTGAGAAAAATACCGCAGTTGGAGATGCGTTTAATATAGCCGGAGGGAATCCTATAAGCATAAGAGATTTAGCATATCTGATGGTTAAGGTATTAGGTTTAGATGGAAAAACCGAAATTGTTTTCACTGGTGAGAGCTGGAAAGGAGATATAGTGCGTTTATATGCTGATATAAGTAAAATAAAGAGTAAATTGCAATTTACTCCAAAATTTAACTTAACAGAAGGTATTTTAAAATTAGTAGATTGGTTTAAAAAAGTTGAAGGAGGCGTATTAAGATGCCAAAAAGAGCTTTAATAACAGAGATAACCGGACAAGATGGAGCATATTTAGCGAAGTTTTTGTTAGAAAAAGGATATGAAGTATATGGAACTTATCGTAGATTATCTTCACCGAACTTTTGGCGTTTGCAGTATTTAGGAATATTCGATAAAGTAAATCTAATTCCGGTAGATTTAACAGATACTAGTTCGATTTTGGAGGCAATAAAGATAGCTGAACCTGATGAAGTTTATCACTTAGCAGCACAAAGCTTTGTTGGAGCATCTTTTGAAACACCGATAGCCACAGGAGATGTTTCTGGTCTAGCAGGCATCTACATCTGAGTTGTATGGTAATTCGAGAAATGAAGGAAAACTCAACGAAAACTCTCCTTTTAAACCTGCATCACCCTACGCTGCAGCAAAGTTATACGGTTATTGGATAACTCGAATCTACAGAGAAGCTTACGGAATGTTTGCAGTGAACGGAATTCTATTCAATCACGAGTCTCCTTTAAGGGGTTTAGAGTTTGTAACGAGGAAGATTTCGAATGCAGTAGCTAAGATTGCTTTAGGATTGGAGAAAGAACTTAGACTAGGTAATTTGGAGGCTAGGAGAGATTGGGGATATGCTTCCGAATACATTGAATCGATGTGGTTAATGCTTCAGCAGGATGAGCCAGATGATTACGTAATTGCAACTGGTGAAGCTCATTCAGTAAGGGAATTTTGTGAGATCGCTTTTGATATAGTTGGGTTGGATTGGCAGGAATATGTTAAAGTTGATAAGAGGTTTATGAGACCTTTAGATGTGAACTATCTATGTGGTGATTATTCTAAGGCCGAGAAAAAGCTGGGATGGAAACCGAGAACTAAATTCAAGCAGTTGGTTAAAATAATGGTTGATGAAGATTTAAATAGATGGGAAAGATGGTTAAACGGTGAAAAATTCCCATGGGACGCTCCTAACTATCCAAGTGAGTATAAAATATTAACAAGGGCTTTGAGGGTCTGAAATGAGGATTCCAGTTGCTGAACCCTGCATAGGAGATGAAGAATTAAAGAATGTAATTGAAGCTGTAAAATCTGGCTGGATTTCATCAAAGGGTAAGTTCATTGAGGAGTTTGAGAGAGAATTTGCTAAGTATTGTGGAGTTAAGTATGGTGTTGCTACGGCAAATGGGACTGTTGCTTTACATTTAGCATTAAAAGCTCTGGGAATTGGAAAAGGTGACGAGGTAATAGTTCCTACTCTTACATTTGTTGCTACGGCTAACACTGTAACCTATTGCGGTGCAAATCCGATTTTCGTGGATTCTCATCCTGAGTATTGGTGCATTAATCCTGAAAAGATAGAAGAGAAGATCACACCAAGAACAAAAGCTATAATTCCCGTTCATCTCTATGGGCATCCTTGCAATATGGATCGGATTATGGAAATAGCAAGAAACTATAATTTATATGTGATAGAAGATGCTGCAGAGGCTCATGGTGCTGAGTATAAGGGCAGAAAAGTTGGAAGTTTTGGAGACATAAGCTGTTTCTCATTTTACGGAAACAAAATGATAACAACAGGAGAGGGAGGTATGTGTTTAACGAATAACGAAGAGCTAGCCGAGAGAATGAGGAATTTGCGAGATCATGCGATGAGCAAAAATAGAAAATACTGGCATGAAACTATCGGGTTCAACTACAGGATGACTAATCTGCAAGCTGCTGTTGGTGTTGCTCAACTCAAAAAGCTTGATGAGTTCGTTGAGAAGAAGAGGAGGATAGCAAAGTGGTATGCTGAGGGATTGAAAGATCTGGCAGAAAAGGGGTTGATCACTTTACATCCTGAAATGGAATGGGCAAAGTGTGTTTACTGGATGTATTCGATTCTAGTTGAGGAAAAGGCGGGAGTTAACAGGGATGAGCTTATGAGAAAGCTGAAGGAGAATGGGATCGAGACGAGGCCATTCTTTGTTCCAATGCATATTCTGCCGATGTATGGATGGAAATGGAGGGAAGCTACCAATTGCTGAGAAATTGGCGATGGAGGGTGTAAATTTGCCATCTGGGACAATGCTAAGCAAAGGCTTAATTGAGCAAATAATCGATAAGATAAGATATTATTTAGGAAAGGGGATGGATAGATGAGAAATATAGTCTTAATAACCCTTGACAGCTTAAGAGCGGATCATTGCAGTTTTATGGGTTACCATAGAAAAACAACACCGAATTTAGATAAAATGGTAAAAAAGGGTATAGTATTTAAAAATGCAATAGCGCCAGCTCCGAGAACGATTCCGTCAATGCCACAAATATTTACTGGAAAACTAATGAACTTTATAGAAGTAAGCAAATCAAAATCAAAAGATGTAGGCTGGAGGAAAGATACGATACTTCATCTCCAACAAAACAAAACAATATCGGAAATGTTATCGAGTAAAGGATATTCTACTGCAGCTTTTTGCTCTAATGCATTTACTTCAAGATATTTTGGATTTAATAAAGGTTTTGATTACTTTCAAGATTTTCTCTTCTCTAGAGAATCACATCAAAAGATATTTGAAAAAATGATTAAGGGGAGCAAATTATTTTCATATATACGAAATATTAGAAATTTAATCCTAAAACAAGAAGCTTTTAAGACTTGGGAGAGTTATTATGAAGAAATTATTGAATGGGTTGAGAGAGCAAAAGAGCCATTTTTCTTATGGGTGTTTCTGCTTGATACTCATTTACCTTGGATAGTTCCAAAAAAGTTCAGGAAGTGGGGGAATTTTTTTGATATGTATTACTGCGGATGGAAGATTTTTAGATTGCTCAAAAAAGAAAATGCGACAATCTCTGAGAAAACGAAGATGAAGTTTATAAATACTTACGATGACTCTATCTGTTATACAGACTATTTCGTCGGTAATCTACAAAAAAATTTAGAAAGTTACGATCCAATTTTTGTAGTCCATGCAGATCATGGCGAAGAATTCGGTGAGCGAGGTTTTTATGGCCACTACTACCCGCATCTTTACGAAGAGAATATACATGTTCCATGGATTATTTATAATGTGGATGAGAAAGATGTAGTAGAGAAGCCGATTTCGTTAATCCGTTTACCTGAAATTACTTTAAATTTAGCTGTAAATGATTCGTTTTCGTTGGACAATATTATAACTAGGAACGAGGAAATAGTACTCTCTAAGGATTTTGATTATAAAAGTAAAAGATATGTCGTTGCAGTAAGAATGAAGGACTGGAAGTTTATCACAGGTCAGAAAAGCGAGGACGAGCTATATAACCTTAAAAAGGACACAAATGAGCGGGAAAACTTGGTAAATGAATACCCAGAACTAGCAAGAGAGATGAAGAGAATCGTTGAAAAACATATGAAACTTGGAATGGAGAAAAAAAGAATTCAAAATATTGTCTCAAGCTTGGGTTATAATTATGCACAGAGATAATTTACCTTTGATTGTGAAGATATGAAAATAGCTCAATTTATTACACATTTTCCATATGGAGATCAATATAGAAATAGCAAGAAATATGCAGAGGATTATCATTGTGGGGGAGGAGGTAGAGCTGCGTTTGAATTAGTGAACGAACTCTCGAAAAGGGGTCATGATGTAATAGTATTTACTACTTCTAAGGACTCAAAGGACTCAGTAGAGGAAATTAATGGGGTAAAAGTGGTCAGGTCTGGTAAAAATTTCAAAATTAGTAGAACAAATATTTCTTTTAAACTTTTTTTCGATCCATTAAAATATGACGTGGATGTCGTTCATGTCCATAATACTACAGCTCCTGGGGTTATTGCGGGACTTGTTTACGCTAAGAGAAAAAGGAAACCATTAGTAATTACGCACCACGGAGATGAAAAGTTTAGTAATTGGGGGAGTACCGTACGTAGAATTGGAGTTTATATTCACGTAAATTATCTAATAAAACAATCTTTCTCTTTAGCGGATATAATTATTTCCTCATCTAAATATTTTGTTGAAGAATCAAGATATTTGTCAAAATACAAAGATAAGGTTAAGGTAATTCCAAATGGAATAAAAATTGAAGAATATAGTACCAACATTCCAAAAGAGCAAGCAAGGAGAAAACTGAATTTACCTACTGATAAAAAAATCGTCCTCTTTCTAAGCGTTCTTACTCCTAAAAAAGGCCCACATATCTTATTAAAAGCCATGGAGCAAATAGTAGAGGAAGTGCCCGATGCTATGCTTTTAATGGCTGGAAGTGGTCCAATAAAAAGTGAACTAGAGAAGCTAATGCAGAAACTCAGACTTAACGATAAGATTGAGTTTACAGGATATGTGGAGGAGACTTTAAAGCCCTATTATTATAAGGCTGCTGATGTTTTTTGTTTACCATCCGTATTGGCAACAGAAGTATTTCCCTTAACACTGTTAGAAGCTTCTGCTTCAGGACTCCCTCTTGTTGTGAGCGACTTGACAACCTTTAAATGTATAGTTGAAGACGGTTACAATGGATTTTTTACTGAAAGGGGAAATCAAAAGAAACTTGCTGAGAGGATAATATATCTACTACAAAATGATGATATTAGAGAAAGAATGGGGCGTAACGCAAGAAGAAAATCCGAGAAGTACTCGTGGGAGAGTATAGCTAAGGAAATAGAAGAAATTTATGAGGAGTTATCTAAAAAATCTTAGGGGTCGGCATGGATTTTATTGATAGATTAAGTCAGAACTCAAGAAGATTAGCGTACTTCTTTATTTTTGTCTTGACCATTATAGTTTTATCCCTTCTTGTACTACATTCAAATCAATTGGCTATATCTTTCTTCTTTTTAAGTATAGGATGTATTCTTTTTCTTTATATTGATAGAAAAAAAATAGAACAAATGGAACCCGAGAGAGAATCAAATCAATACAATTTAATCTTTGATTTAATTTTTGTAATATTATTTTTAATCTCTTTATTAATTCTAATTTTTCACGGTCTTCCACTTTTTAGACCTTTGTCCTTCTTCGTATGTCTTGCATTAATGTTCAGTCTTATTTCAATAGAAATTATAAATATAAACGAAGAAAGAATAAGTAATTACAGAATTTTCTTTATTCTTATAAAAGCTATGATTACATCGTTCTTATTTAATAGCACTTTTTTTATAGGCGTCTATTCCCTTAACGGGGATGTTTCAATGCATTTTCAGAGAGTACAATCCATTGTACAATATGGTACAACAGACAAGATGCCAGGATATTCTGAAAACCCAGCGTATCACTTAATCTGGGCTATATCCTCTATGATCCTAGGATTGGATATTCTTTCAACTAGATTTGTTATGGTGTTTATTTCCAGTCTTGGTGTACTATTTATGTATATCTGTGGTAAGATTCTTACTGGAAATGAGAAGGCCTCTCTATATTCTGCTTTAGTATTTTCCTTTTTTACCTTAACCAATAGAATACAATTACAAACAGAACCTCTAGCTTTTGGCATACTTTTTCCACTCCTGTTTTACCTTTTATTCTGTTCAAGAAATGAGTTCAGAAACGCACTACTAGCAGTTATATTGTTCGTAATGTTTGTTTATACACATCCCTACTACTCATCTCTGTTTGTGATTTGGTTATCTGTCCTATTCCTAATTATCGTTTTGTTTAAATCATTTTATAGAAGTAAATTTAAAGATAGGATAATTAACTTGTTATCTTTCTCAGGAGTCCTTTGGTTGTCTAAAGTAGTATACTCTATGAAGGAAATAGAATGGACAGTTGAAAACTTCGTTAAGGTAATCACAAACCCACTTCCTCAAACAACAGAGATAAACCCTACTTTTCTTTATGCTAAATCCACCACCCTCCAGTTTTTATGTATGCATCTGAGTGAATTGACATTAGTTTCCTTGTCTACTATGGCTGTATTTCTCCTTCTTAGAGAAATTAATGAAAAGAATTTGGCAGTAATTGGCTCATTCATTGGTTTTAGCTTGATAACCGTCGTTGGAATGTTTATAGAGGGGCAAAAACATTTGGCTTGGGGCGTGTCGTTCAGAAATTTCTATTTGATAGCACTTTTTTTGATTCTTTTTGGTGGTTATGCCTTAGCCAATCTTGAAGTGATTAGTAAAAATCGGCGAATAGTTATTTCGACTTTTCTTATCCTTTTTTTTGCTTTAAGCTTCTTTTCAATTGCAAGTCAACAGACAAACAACTTGGATCCTGTATTTTATGCTGGGAGTATGCAATCTCCACAATTCATTTCTTATGCAGAGATAGCTGTATTAAGTGACTTACTTCCCCACCTATCAGAAAATAGCGTGGTACTCAGCGATCATAGGACATTAACACATAAGCATCTTGGTTTGATACATTCTGAAAAAAAATTTAAATCAAAAATTTTTTCAGAACCAAGTTTGCCTGAATTAAATGAGGAATACGATTACCTAATACTGAACAGATATTCAATAGATAGGGGTATGGTATTTCATGGCGTTAAAAAAGGTCTTGCAATAAATAGGGATGAGCTATTTAATGAAGCTGGGAAGATGGATAAAGTATGGAATGGTGGGTCAATAGAATTATATTATAATCATGATAAAATTTTTTATGAAAATTTTCAGCAAACAAAAGACATCAGGGTAGCAAAATGGTGGAAATCTGAGAGACGATGGGAAATAATAGAATTATTTTGAGTAATGGAGTGGAGAGGAGTTCTATCCTAGGTAATAAAGGTGTTGGTGTCCCGAATGAGGATCATGATAATTTCAGGTGAATATCCATCAGAAAAAGCAGGCGGTATAGCGTCGGTAGTATACTCCCTATGCAAGGAGTTTAACAAAGAAAAGATAGAATTTAAAATCGTATGTACAAAAAAATACAAATTTGAGGGACAAGAAGGGATATTTCTAAATGCGTGGGGAAGATACCCAATATTAGACATAACATTTGGATTAAACTTTAAGAAGTTACTAGAAAAAGAAAAAAACAACGAATGGGATATTTTTCATTTTCATTTACCAAATGCACAAGGCCCTCTACTTTTTTCTAAAGATTTAATAAATAAAATAGTTGTAACATTTCACACTACTTATGAGGGATATAACAAATATTTATATCAGAAACTTCCATTCAAATATCTTAACTGGAATGAGAAAATACTAAAATTGGGATATATCAAGATTTCAACTATGATAGAAAAAATTGCTTTAAGTAATGCCACAAAAGTCACAGCGGTTTCACGAGGAGTGAGAGATGAGCTTAGCTTATTTTATGGGAAAAAAGAAGTAGAAATAATCAATAATGGAATTGATGTGAGTAAGTTACATGCTCCCAATTTAAAAGAAAAAGATAGACCTACAATACTATATGTGGGAAGATTGGTAGCTCAAAAAGGAATTTTCTTAGGAATTGAAGCTTTGTCAAGAATTAAGAAGGATTTTGATTTTTTAATCGTGGGAAAGGGACCTCTTCGTAATAAATTGGAAGAATATTCCCGCAAAAAAGACGTTTCTGCAAAGTTTTTAGGATTTGTTGGAATTGAGGAGCTCTATGGTCTTTACTCCAAATCAGATATTTTGTTGATGCCCTCCCTCTATGAAGGTTTGCCTATGGTTGGAATAGAGGGTGCTGGTAGTGGTTTGCCGATTGCGGCTTTTGATGGAGCAAGAGTAGAAGACATTGTATGCGAAGAAAATGAAGAACTTATAGTAAGGGCAGGGGATGTAAAAGCATTAAGTGAGAGTATAGAATATTTGTTAGATAATGAGGATGAAAGAAAAAAAATTGGACGGAAAAATAGAGAAAACGTGCTAAAGAACTTTAATTCTAAAATAATGGCAAAGAAATATATACAAATATACAAAGAATTGATATGAAAATTTGTATGATTACTAGAGAATACCCAAGCTCTTTCAATGAGCCTATAGTTAGTGGAGAACTGAAAAACCCTTTCTATTTATCGCAAAAACTTAGAGAGATAGGATACGATATTACTGTGATTACTCATAACAAAAATAGAGGTATAAGAAACTTTAATGGTGTTAGAATCTATGATATAAGTGAAGGTTTTTTAAAGGGTGTAGTCCGTTCAACTACATCGAGTTTAAATGAGGTAAAGGAGTTTCTGAAACTGATCAGGGAGGAAGATTTCGACATAATTCACGCACATTTATCGGTTGCTGGCTTAGCTCTCCTGAAAAAGGTTGGAAAAATAAGAATACCGATCATAACTACTGCTCATGGAACTTCGCTTCCAGAAACTGAAGCAAATTTAGAAGAGTTCTCATTTTATAATACCTTTGCAAGGTTAGATTCATGGATGCAATATCGCATCGATTGCTTCGCATGGCACAATTCCGATAAAGTAATATCGGCAGGTAAATATCAGGTGAGAGAAATGTTAGAGATTTACAGATTGCCAAAGGAGAAAGTTATCTCAATTCCAAATGGGGTTGATACCTCTTTTTATAAACCCGATCCTAAAGCTGGCAGCAAAGTAAGAGAGGAACTTGGAGTTGTGGATAAAAAGATAGTGTTGTTTGTTGGAAGACTGGTAAGAAAGAAAGGTCTTCAATATTTGATTGATGCTGCACCATTAATCCTTAAAGAGATTCCAAATACTGTTTTTCTTGTTATTGGTGGAACTAGTCGGTACGCACAGTACGAGTTAGAGCTTAAGAGGAGGATTATAAATTTAAACCTCGAAGAAAAGTTCATAATCATAAAGAATGTACCAGAAAAAGACATGCCAAGTTATTACAATGCTGCTGATGTTTGTGTCTTCCCATCAATAAACTATGAACCCTTACCTACGGTGATATTTGAGGCAATGGCATGCGGTAAGCCTATCGTGGCATCAAATTTGGGGGGTATTCCTGAACAAATAGGATATAAAGACACACTTGTTCCGCAGAAGAATCATATTGCTCTTGCTAAGATGATAATCAAAATATTAAAAGACGATAATTTATCTAGAGAGCTATCCAATAAGAATAGGAAAAGAGCTAGAGAATTTCATTGGGAAAAAATTTCTAAAATGCATGTAGAGTTGTATAGGGGTGTTGTCGATGGTGATTAATAGACTGTTTCACAAATTAAGCAACGTTATATCTGCATATCGTGATTATAAAAGACTTTATGAAAATTGGTATATTGCTTTATTAGATTATCTAAAGCTTAGCAGAAAAGGTGAGGTAATTTATAAGCTACGGAGCGGCATTATGTTAAAAGCAACTAAAGGTTCATTTGATAAAAGTATAATTAAAGAAATCTGGCTAGATAAAAACTATAATCCTCCTGGATTTGAAATAGGGAAGAAGGATATTGTAATTGATATAGGAGCTCACAAAGGATTTTTTTCAATTTTTGCTGCAGTACAAGCCAAAGATGGGGAAGTCTATAGTTTTGAACCTTCCTCGTACAACTTTAAATTTTTAGTAGAAAATATTAAAATCAATAATTTATCTAATATAAAGGCATTTAATTTAGGCGTTTGTGGGAAAAGGGGTATGAAAAGACTGTTTATGTCCAATGAATCAGCAACATATAGTGTATATGGGAACAATGAGAAATACTATGAAGACATAAGATGTATAACATTAGAAGACATCTTTACGAATCACGGAATTGAAAAATGTGATTTTCTAAAAATGGATTGTGAGGGAGCGGAATATGAAATACTGTTTAATACACCAAAAGATATCATACATAAAATTAGTAAAATATCTCTAGAAGCGCACATAACCCCAGAATATAAACCAGATGATATCAAAAATTTTCTCATTCGTAATAAGTTTAGGGTTTATGAGATAACTATAGAGAATCCTCCAAGAGTGGGAATTCCTGGAGTTAAAATGATATATGGTAGGAAATAAGTGGGAATATAATAATTACACAATAAGTTTTTATCCTTCAATAAGATTTATATACTTTTATTATACATATCTTCTTAAGGATTTTTTAATATTTTACCAAAGATTTATTGAACCTCTTGCTGAAAAAAAATTAAATTATATTAAAATTTTAAATTATAAAAAAACTCCATCTAAAACTTAATCAAAATACTTAATAGCCTCAATGTTGCGGCAATAGCGAATATATCATACACCCTTCGAGCTTTAGAAGGATTGTATTACTTCTAAACGGTGGAAAAATCAGCTGTCCACTACTAGATTGTGAGAAATTCAAAGACACTCTTGAATTCAAAAAGAGAAGGTCAAGAAGGTCGTAATATTTGTGGATGAAACAATCCTGAAGTACTAGGAAATGCTACCCCTTTACTGCTTTGAATGTTGAGAGAAATAAAATCGTTCACATCAAAGTCTATCCTGCAAGAAGTGTAGCTTACCCCTTCCTCAAGGAAGTTTTAAGGATCAGGTGGAGAAGAGCAATTGCTGGAATAGATTCTGCTGGATGTTTGTTTTCTACTTCAATGTATTGAGGAAATGTTACTAGGACAGGTCTTGCTAAGGTTTATTAATAAATGTGTCTAGCGACTTATAGCTGTAGCCAAAAAGACATAATAGGATAGGAGGTAATTAAAATGCGGGGGTTGGTTGTGATTATAGATGGTTGTAATATAGAATACATAGACGCTACTACTACGCCATTTTTACACCATTTGAAGAAGCAGGGAGGATTTAGCAGGATTACCGTCACTCCAAGTTTTGCTAATAGGGTTGAAATTATGACAGGTAATTCGCCAGCCACTACTGATACTTTTGTTGATTTTTGTTATGATCCTGAAAATTCTCCATTCAAAATATTAAAATTTTTAAAGACACCAATTAATTTAAAGCAAAGGAGATCTATCTTTAGAAAAGTGTTAGCTGCATTGTCATATTTAACATGTGGGTATGGTGTAAATCCCATTAATATTCCTCTGTCCTTCTTACCATATTTTTCTCCAAATAAATCAATTATCGAGTTTATAAGAAAAGAAAGAGAGAGAGACGAAAGTCATTTATTTGGTATTTTAGAAAAAAATGGATTCAAAGTTACGTTCATATATGGGAGCGTAGAATATATCAGAGAGCGATTAAAGAGATACTCAACAAGTAAAGATGAAATATTGTTTATACATTATGGAGATTCAGACAAAACAGGACATAAGTATGGACCAAATTCTATGGAAATAAGAGAGGTATTAAGGATAATATCAGAATCTATAAAAGATATCAATAATTCGTTAGGCCCCTTTGATTTTATTGCAATCTTTGGAGATCATAATATGGTGGAAGTTAAAAACACTATTAACATATGGGAAAGGTTAATGAAACTAAACGTTAAACCGCTTAAAGATTATTTGTTCTTTTTGAACTCACCCATGGTTCGCTTTTGGTTTAATAATGAATATGCCAAAGAAAAGATAAGAGACTTTTTAACGTCTCTGAGCTGTGGGAGGATAATAACAGAGAAAGAACTGAAGGAAAGGGAACTTCCAATAGACATGAAATATGGTGAAATAATTTTTTGGATGAAGAAAGGGTGGCATATCACTCCAGATTTTTATCATATGTCTAAGATCAAAGGTATGCATGGCTACATAGATGACCTTAGCGAGACACCACTAATAATATTCAATAGACATGAAAAGATTAAATTGAAGGCAAAAGGTAAGCTAAAAGATATAGCTCCGACGCTGTTAGATATACTAAACATTAAATGTAGCAAATACATGGAAGGAAGTAGCCTACTGGTGAGAGAATGAAGCTAAAAAATATAGACGATCTGAAAATTTTCCAAGTTAAAAATGAAGAAGCAAAAATAAAAGTTATTAGGGCTTTAGATGATATAGTGTCTAAGTTATGTCAATATTGTGGAAATGATATCGTCTCAATAGTACTTTTTGGTTCAATTGCAAAAGGCGAAGGTGTCTTCAAAAGAAAGAACAAGACAATTAAAATAATTTCAGACTTAGATTTATTAATAGTTACTAAACGAAGAATCCCAATTCTTCTCAAATTAAAAAAGCTGAGACAAGCGATTAAAGAAATAGAAAAAAAAGAAAATGTGTGTGTTGATTTAAAGTTTATATGTTATAATAAATTAAGACATTTAGCCACGGATACGCACACTCTTGACAGACGGGAGGGAATAACAATATGGGGAAAAGACATAACTTCTGAGTTTCCTAAATTTAGACATAGTGACATAAGTATTGAAGATGCTATTTTTTTATTTTTCAATAGAGTGTTCTTAACAATTAGAGATTTTCCAATATTTAATTTAGAAGACGAAGAAGCAAAAGAATGGTTAAGCCACGAAGCTTCAAAAACTATGTTTACATGTACAGATATTATTAGTATTTATTACAATAAATACCATCCATCTGTACTCAGGAGAGTGGAATTTGTCAAAAAGGTATTACAAAATTTAGATATACTTGATAAAGAGTCTTTTTTAGAAGGTCTTAATAAAGCTATTAGTTTTAGATTCAAGGAGATTGAAAAACCTTATATAGATTATGCTTATGACTTCTGGATTAAGTCTAGGGAACATTTAATAAAAATTTTGTTATATATAACAAAAAAAAGATTTGAGTCAAATTTAGATTTTATTGATGAAAAAATATTTGAGTCACAATTATTTCATTTATATACAATAAAATACAAAGTAAAGTATGAGCAGTTGCTATATGGTATATATAAACTATTAACATCTAGGAGAATACCTAAAGTTCCGATGACGAGACTACAATATGTTATTGGCTGCAGAATGGCTTCATTAATGCTTTATATGGCATTAGATAAAAAAGGACTGATAAGAGATTATTATGTATCAAGGGCAGAGAAATATCTCTCAATGGTGTGTTATCTTCCAAGAGCAAAGAAAGGAAATATAAAAGACAGATGGGTATTTCTACGAAATATGTTAAGAGAGTTCCACAATAAAGGTATCTTTTAATATAAAAAATAAAAAAAACTCTTAAAAAATATATTGTTTAAGTGTGGTTAAGCTTATCATATGCACTCATGAGTTGTGCATAAAGAATTTTGATGGGTATTATGATGACATTATTTATGTTTCTGCAAACCCTCGTATATCACATATCAGGTTTGAGACTGAATTTGGAAGTTTCAGGGGAGCTGATCACTTTTTTAAAGTGGTATATGTTGGAGATCATGGTTGGGGTAAAGAACTTGGCACAGTACCACCACCGGAGATTGTAACCAAAACTGCTCTACGAGTAAAGGAGAAGTATCCAGATAAGAGAAAGATCATTCATTACTTACAGCCTCATGTGCTTTGGATTGGCGAAACAAAGTTAACTGGAAAAGACTTAGGTCTATCTTTTAACAGTGCTACTGAATGGTTTCTGAATTCAAGTAAAATAGGACCTTGAGGTATGTACGGCATAGCTGTTGAAATTGTAGGTCTTAAATTTTTAAGAAAAGCATATGAAGATAATTTAAAATTAGTCTTAGAAGAAGTAAAAAAGCTAGTAAAAAACTTAGAAGGTAAAATCGTCGTTACTTCTAATCATGGAGAATGCTTTGGAGAGAAGTTTATTATTGAACATCCAACTGGAATTTATATCAAAGAATTGGTTGAAGTACCTTGGCTAATTGTAGAACGATGATTTAAAGTACCACAGTAGCTAAAAGTGAAATCTTTTGACAGCTATTCCTACCGTTATAATTCCATTTCCTACTAGCCAAGCAATTCCAACTCCTATTATTCCAATGATTTGGATTAATATATAACTTCCTAACACTGTAAAAAACGCCAAAAAACCAAAGGCCATGATTACAATATCTAGCTCTTCTTTAACCCTTTTTGCTGTTAAGTACACGATATTAAATGAGTATGGAATACTAGCTAGACATAGAATCAACAAAATATCAAAAGATTTCACTGCGTATTTCACACCAAAAAACAGTAGAATATATTTTCCGAAGACAATTATCCCAAGTACTAAGGGAATAAGAAGCAAGAATATAAATTTCAAAGCTTTAAATGAATTTCTTCTAAGTTCTTTTGGATTATATGAACCCTCTGCAAGCAGGGAGTGTGATGTCCATCTTGGAATTGCAAGTAATACTGAGGAAATCGTCCAAGCTATGTAAAAATATGCACTTTGCTCGGCACCTAAAACATTGAGCACTAATATTGGTAAAGAATAATCAGGGATCACTGAAAATATTTTAGAGATATAGTTGCCCAAGGAGTAGTGTAATATTTTATTAATAACTTCTCTTTCTATTGTAGGTATTGGAGTATATGAAGTAATACTTCTTAATGTTAAAATTAAACCTATAATAAATGCAAAGAGCGATGCTAATACCCAAGACATAAAAATTCCATATGCTCCAAATCCTACTAAAAGAATTAGTGCTCCAAGTCTTAGTAATGACGATGAAAGATTCTGAATAAATGAGTATTTTGCTTTTCTGAGTCCAACAAAAACACCCAATGTTTGCAGAGGTGTTAAAGAAGCTAAAATAGTAAATATAATGAAAGATAGTAATAACCCGTTATTTTTCCTTATCCACATCAAAGCTGGGGACCAAACATCTAAGCCTACTATAAATACGAGAGCAAATATGAGAGAAACAAAGAAAACTATCGTCATACACGAGTTTATTAGCTTGCTTTTGTCACCTTTATATATGGGTAAATAATGAGTTAAACCGAACTCAAAGCCCATCAGCGAAAATAAATGTAAAAGCATAACTGCTGAGATTGTTGCTGAAGCCAACCCTACATCCTCGGTGGAATAAAATCTCGCAGCAATAACCCAAGATATAAATCCAATCCCAGCACCAAGCAATGACGATGCAATTAAGAATATTGAATTCTTATACAGCGGGTCTTTGAGCTTTCGAATTAACCTATACATACTTGTTGAATCCGGTGGAGTGTTTAATAAAACTATCCAAAGCTGTGCCGAAATAAAACTCTAATCTTTTAGGTATCCTAATTCCTTAGCCCTTCTCAAAGGTAATCATGATCACGTGAGCTTTGTTTATATAATGAACCTTTCTATCTTTGGTTGAGCGTTTAAACCAATAGCGGCTCACATCTCTATTTAGGCAAATGTCACGACAGTTTGATAAAATGGATATTCTGCCTTTCTGAATCCAATAAAAATTCCTTGCAACCCTGTTAAAGGTGCCATGGCTGTAAAAGCCACAAAAAGCAAAAGCAAGATTTTATTCTCTCTTATGATGCTCAGAGAAGGGCTCCATATATTAATTCCTGCGATGAATATTAAAGCCAAAGCAAGCGAGAAAATGAAAGAGATTGTGAGGCATGAGTTTATCAGTTCCTGTTTGTCTTCTCGCTCCGGCAGAAATCTTACCAAAGAGATGTCGAAACCCAAGAGCGAGAGCATGGAGATTAAGCCCATAGCTGAAATAATAGCAGATGCAAGACCTATGTCAGCTGTGGAGTAGAACCGTGCGGCAATCAGCCAGAAGAAGAAGCCTGAGCCTGCTGATGTGAGGGAGGAGAACATGAGGAAGTATGCATTCTTGAAAAGGGGGTCGCTCAGATGCCTTTTCAGCTCCTCCCTGCTTCTCGGTATCCAAAGCCTCATTCTTAAAAACCTAACTCTTCAGGAGTTACAGCTCTAATATTCTCTATTCTGTTAAAATGGTCAATGTTCCTTGTAACAATCTCGTGGATTCCCAGCGAAAGAGATGTGGCAGCGATTAGGCAATCATTTAACTCAATCTCTTCCCCTTTCTTCATCAATTCTGCATAAATTCTGCCACCTTCTACTGCAATCTCCCTACTCAAATCCACTACATTCACGATGGATAAAAGTTTTAGTGTCTTTTCCAAAGCATCTTTTCTTGGAGACCTGTATGCCCCTACACTTAGCTCCGCAACTGTTATCACAGAAGTGAAACCTTTATTACTACCCTCCTGTAAACTTTTGAACAGCGATTTGGATGATTCGACTTGCTTAGACCTCAGAACATCTACGAAAATTGAGGTGTCTATGAAAAGTTTCATATCCGCTTTGTTCTCCTCAGCTCTCTCACAAATTCCTCACTATCCACATCGTATCCCCATGCCCCCACAGCAGATTCCACAACATCCTCCTCATGCTCCTTCGCTCCCCTCACCATCTCCAGTATCAAATGTAGATTCCTATCCAACTCAATTAATTTCCTCTCTATTTCTGAAATGTTCATGCCTCCTTCTCACCTCTCACCTTACTGCTTTTGTTGTGTCGATCAAAACTTAAAAAGCTTTGCATATTTACTGCCGTTCGAGTAGGTAATCCGATAAATTCCAGGCACTCATCGTATCTTCCCACCCGTTCCAGTTCAAGATGAAGGAGACTTTTGTATCCATACAATTTCAACTATTTCCCTTTTTGGAGCTTTAAGGATTTCAGTTAAAAACCCTCCGAGTAACTTGCTCGCATTCAATATCTCTATCTCAACTACTTTCCCCTTCTCGTCATAATTCACTATTATCTGTCCATAATCTTCCGCATGATGTATCTGTCTATCTTCCAGCAGGAGCATATCCAGTGTATCCCCCTCCCTGTCATATCTGACCCTCATTCGTATCTTTCGCCTGGATATATAGTAACTACCACGATTTCCCCCTCACTTTCTTCATACACTATTTAATTAAATCTTCGCTTAATAATCCCTGTGCTATCTTGCGTCCATAATATCCATTGACAACTTTTCCAGGGTTTTCGATGATTTTCAAAACCTTCTCCTTCGTAACCCCTATCTTTATAAGGCGTTTGAGCTTGTCTTCCGCATGCAAAGTAAACACAACCTTTTTATTCTTATTCATATCTATTCCCTTCACCTATTACCTTAATCTACGAAAATTGAGGTGTCTATGAAAACATAACCGCTTTGTTCTCCTCAGTTCTCCCACAAATTCCTCAGCTCCTGAACCCTCTTTATTATTTCGCTCCTTGACATGCTCCCCTTGAGCTCATACTACACCAATTATAATTCACTCAACTCTGTGGTTTATTAATCTCTTTTATCGCCTCTTTTATTCGCACTAAAAACTTCTCCGCATCTTTGACAATGGCTTCAGCTTCTTCCTTCGAGATCTCACGAGAAATTGAATAATCCACTTCCTCTCTGAGTTCTTCAGCGATTCGCAACGCTCTTCCATAGTATTTTTCAACCACTCCTTCATCAACGAACTCCAGACCAAACTTTGAGAGAAGTCCCTTATGCGTCTTCACCGTTATATCTCTTTTTCAAAAGTAGTGCCTTCGCTGCAAAGTACATACTGTATAATAAGCCCTGCTCACGGCGTCCTCATAAAAACCTTCTCTAAGCAAATAATGTGCCGCATCAAGCCTTCTTTTTGCTTTCCCAATAAGCATCTCAATCTCCGCTTCTTCAGGCAAGTCTTACACCTTCCGAAATAATATTCCTTAGAAATGAGAAATTTTGCCTCTCTTCAAATTCGTTTTTTGATAAAACTTTCACAGAAATGTCCTTCCCGGTCTCCAACAGAATATCAAAGGCGACCCCTATAAGCGCACGCCTCAACTTGAAATCTTCTTTCTTTACTACAATTAAGATATCAATATCAGAATCTTCCTTCGCCTCACCCCTCGCAACAGACCCGAATAAGATAATGCTTTCTATTTTGTCCTTATATCTCTCCAACACCCTCCTCACAAATTCTTCCACCGCCTCCCTATACCTCTTTTGAATTCGCATATCTTTCATCTTTAATCTGCAATGACTATATAAAAGTTTCATCAACAGCACACTTACTTTAAACTGATCATCCATATCACTGCCTCTTCACCCCTTCATTCTATTATTATCCTCAGGTCTTATATCCATTTCTTTGCCTCACTCTTATCTTTTTGATGCTTCATCAGCATATTCACCACGCTCACACGCACAATTTCTCCTTCCTTCACTCCTTTTCCCCCTCCTATATGCAAGCACGATAAATAGCATTCGAGCGAGCTTCTTCCAATTCCCGTTCCGCTGACCCCTCACAAATGCACATTATAAATCCTCATGCATCAAAATCTCTCTCGCCTTTTCCCTCGCACCTCAGAATCCTTTACCGCATTCTCCTAATGTAATTTTCGTCCCAGCTATTGCAGGAGGGGAGCGACGAGAAATAATATGATATTTATTAGTCCGTGGGAGATTGAGATTCCGTATATTGTTCTCGTCCTTTCTCGCACGATTGAGAACAGGAAGCCGACGAAAAATGCGAATATACAGTCAAGAATAGAGAGATTCCCAATGTGAAGCACGGCGAAAATTGCTGAAATAAGCAATATACCGCTCCATTTGCTCATCACTCTCATTGCATTATACTGGAGTAAACCTCTGAAAGTGAGCTCTTCCACGAGACCTGTGCATATAATTAGGATGAGCGATGCACCGATGAAAGAGTGATGTGGTAAGGGTTCAGGCATCAAAATTTGATATTCTGCAAATCCGAGAGGAACAGCAAGAGGAATCACTCCGCATTCAAGCGGTATGTTCCGCAGTATCGGCTTTGAAAACCCCACATCCTCAAGTTTAATGCCCTGCAGGTATATGCATGTGAATGTAGCGATGAATATTGGTATTGAAATCAACATAAACCATGATATCCGGCTAAAATGGGTGAGAGGCATGGATATACTTAGGATGCGGATGAGTGGAGCAAGGACAAGAGACATGATGAATGCCGATAAATTCCTATCTGATGTAAGTGATGAATGTATAAGTGTTGCGAAGAGTATGAAAATATGAGCTGTTATTCCTATTCTCGCATCTTTCACGGTCAATATCTCAGCAAGTGCTATCAAAAACAAATAAGTGATTCCTACATAGATGCCAAGGCGGGATGGCTTAATGTGATTCCACATATCCACCTCTCCTGTGCCTTCTCTTCTACCGACGGTTTCTGCTTCGCCTCCCTTCAACGAAATCACCTTTTCCCGTGAGAAAATTCAAACTTAGTGGTGTCCCCTCGAAGCACTTCTCTCGGCGATGTGAATTCACAACTACACAACTCACCCGCCTTTTCGCAACTTAAAAGGAGAATTTATATCACCTTCCCTCTTTCTTAATTGACTTTTTCCTCCACAGCATCATTAGTAATATTATCATGATTGCCATTATCATAATTGCTATCAGAATGACAAGAGTTAGCTCCTCTTTCTTCCTTTCTTTTATCAAGATTTGCCCATTCCTTACCGTTATTTGCGTTCCATCTCTTATCTCATTCACTTCCAGCCTCAATTCACCCGCCGTGTTTGCTTTTCCTATTGCTTTCATTTTTATTTCCGCTAATTTTACCGTTCCTTTAAGATGTTTATTTGTATATGCGACCATTTCAATGCGTCCATTTGAGATATTATACGAGAAATTTTCATAATTTCCCGCATATACTTCCTCTACTTCCACTATTGGTGGAACGAAGAGTGTTAAATTCGCATACTTAACGCCATTTCCCGTGATTAATATCGGAACTTCAGCATATTCTCCCTCCTCAATCGTCACATTTTCTATTTGAATGATAATTTCTCGGCTCTCTAAGGAGGGCGAAAGTGGAGGTGAAGACAGTGTAGGTGAGGGCGTGGGAGAAGAGAATGCAGGCGTAAGTGCGGGAGAGGGAGAAAAGGCAGGTGTAGTAGCGGGGGAAGTAGTGGAGGATGGAGAAGGAGGGGATGTTGGTGCGGGTGAAGGCGAGGGGGTTGGCGTGGTGTCGGAAGGGGAGCTGGTGGAAGTGGGGGAAGCGGATGGAGCAGGAGATGCTGTTGGAGAACTTACGGAAATAAAACCGTTTAATGCCGTTGCAGGGACTTTCTTCCCCTCATTATACTTCAGTGTTTCTATCTCCAAGTTTAAGGGAGAATAGCCTTCATTTTTTGCTTCTACATACAAATTCGCCACAATTCCCTCCTTTAACCCCCTCTCTCCTGTTTGAAAAGCAACTATTTTTGTCGTTCCGAGAGTGTTATTGCATACAAGCCTGTCAAAATTACCTTCACTCACCGAAACAACACGCACAATATCTCCATCATAAGTGACAACTATCGTGGCGCAGCTTATCTCTTCATCTGCATCAATTGTTATTGGAATATTGACATGTTCTCCCACGGTTATTGTGGCATTACCAATTTTAACAGATGCTGGTGAGGCGCTTACTACTACCGCAGAGAACAAGAAGAACAGTAAGAAAATGGCTATCCTCTTCATTTTCACCCGTAAAGTTTAAATGCTGGTATCCAATCTTTATATCTCCTCCCGTTTACATCCACAAATTCTAAACATCTAATCTTCCCTACATCCGTTTCTAATTCATTTGTGTGATGAATCTGTGGGTAGGAACCTGTTTTCATCGTTATATTGTATGTCTCATAAGGCATTAATATCACCGTTTTGTTGAAAGAAATGTTCATCCAGTCATCCTCATATCCTTTCCATGATGCTTCAGCACACCATGTTTCATTCCAAATAAGAGCATATTCTGTATGACCTCTTGTTCCCTCGCAGGGATAAGTGTATAATTTCGTCGCAATGATTGTTCTATTCGGCGTAATTGTTCCGTTGAAACATCCTGCAATACTCGGATATGGGTTTCTCGGTCGCCCTGTATCAAGCAAGTGGATGGATTGAATGATTGCGGAACCATTTCTCACGAAATACGGTATCGACGCACCATTATTATCCTTCAGTGTGATGACATCAATATTTAGTGTGCTGAAATCTCCTGCTTTTCCTACTGCTTTGAATTTAATATCTGCGACACAGACATCTCCAATGATTCCACTTTCTCCAGTCTGGAAAGCGACTATTTTCACAAATCCCGAATTATTTATATTGAAGACGGTGGCATCAAAGTTGCTGTTCCCTACAGCAGAAATATTTAACACAGAAGGGTCGTAAGTAAGATTAATTGTTACTGCACTCACACCCGGAGAACTCACATTTTTTATCATGATTGAGGATGTAGTAGTCTCACCAGCGCAGACATATATATTTCCTATTGTCACTTCAACTGCTTCAACTGGGGGCGCTAGTGTAGGAGAAGGTGCGATAGCATCTCCACACAGCATTATTGTAGATGACATCACTAACAACATACATGTCAGTAAAATTATCCACCTCATTTCAACTCCTCATATCCGGATATTCCAGCGATATATCTCGCAAGATAGACACAATCGTAAGCATCAACAATTCCATCTCCGCTGACATCTGCAACTTTCTCCTCCAAATCATATCCTTCTATACCCGCTATCCATCTCGCTATATGCATGTAATCAGCGCTGTCAATCACTCCATCTGCATTCACATCACCATTCAGGAATATGCGAACTTTTTTCTCCTTTCCTCCTGCATTTATCCGGAATTCTCCCGGTGGAACGCCTTTCGTGCTCACTTCCAGCTCAAAACGACCTTCAGAATCCGCAGTCACTTTTATTGATGTCTTCACGATTAAATGCACAGCATCCGCACCTTCCAAGGCATCTCCATATACCTTAATGTCCTTCGCCCCATGGATGTCTCTGGGTATACCGTAGAAATCCATTGGAAACGAGACAGAAATTGTGGCAGTGCCGTTCGTTGCGTTCAGAGGACCTTCAAGAGGATATTCAATTTCAATTGTTTGCCAGAATACAAAAACAGGATATATTGAAATTCTAATATTTTTAACATTTTCAGCAGTTACAGAAATAGTTTTCTCACCTTTAGGAATTTCTATTCCTTTAAACTCCTCGTGATACCTTCCTTCAGAGACTGGTGTCGAAATCTCAAACGAAGCGCCTAACCATACATCTTCATTAGGAGAGGCTTTCCCCCACACCTTCACTTTCTCACCCTGTAATACTACATCTGGAGTTACGTTCAATTCCGTTACAGTTGCACTCCCTATAATAGGAAAAATAAGGAAAGCAAGAGCAACTGCACTCGTCCACACAAGTATTTTCCTTTTCATGCTCTACTCAATGCCATTTTTACCTCTTCGTATGCTGCCGTTCCTATAATACCTCAAGCACCTTTACCGCTACGATTACCATAAATACGAACAAAAGGGGGTTAATCGCCACAGATGCCATTTTTCCGAGCGTGCTTGCCTTCTGACCCTCACTTGCACTCGCCAATTCCTTCAATATGAGCAGCGATATTAACACAACTGTGCTCACAGCTCCAAATACCGCCGCATGCCCCAACACCATCACTGTTGTGGTGATGGTTGTGGTTACTGTCGTAAGCATGTTATGCCCTCTTTGGCGGGCATATAAAATCTTTTCGGTTCTGGCAAAAATCTTTTCAATTCTGGCAACTCATATTGAATCCCCTTCCCCCTCGCCCCTGCCGCAGCGAACCCCCAGCGGAGGCAGGTTGTCTCAACGGCCGAAGCCGCGGTCTGTTAGGCTTTCATAACCTTCATTAATTCTAGTGGCAGCCCCTGCCGTAGGGGCGTCGTATAGCCCATAGTCCACTTGAGTATGTCACATTATCCTTCCCGCACCTTTCCCTTTCTTATGCTATAAGCTGCAAATAGGCATAAAAGCACTACCAGAAGAATCATTCCCCAAAGTGACATTACCGGAACTTTCTCTCTTTCTGAAGACCCTACTGAAGTAACATTTACTCTCTTGCTGACGCTTACCCCTTCCGGATACCCTTTATGCCATGACGCCTTTACAACTACTTCCACGGGTGCTGTTTCATTAACTGATTCCAGAATCAAATTTGTGTATGCTTTCCCATTCGCATCTGTTTGCGCAATACTTTTTGTCAAATAATATCCGCTTTCTTCACCTTTTACTTCCTCTATTTCAAATTCAATTACAAACCCCTCTGGTTTGGTAAGGTTTCCCTCCCACTTCTTTACTGTTGCTATTACTGTTATATTATTTGAATTAACAGTTGGAGAATTGATAATTGACAATGCCATCTCTGTTACTTTTGGTGGGGGAGGCGGTGTTAACTTGCAAACCGAAGGTGTTGGGAACATTAATAAGGATGTTAATAATATCATAAAAATAAAAATACTAATACTACTACTTATTACTTCTTCCCTTCCGCACCTCTCCCTTATCCCCCCTCTTATCCTCATTAAAAAAAATAAAGGAGGAAAGGAGGTATTATTTTTTCTTTTTATTTATGCTTAAAACCATCAGCAGACTTAGCAGCCCTATTAACGCAGCAATACCAATTGGCGTAAGCACTGGGACCTTTTTACATTCTACATACACGAATGCATCGTCCTCATCCGAAACAGGACCAGGACACCAGCTACTATTCGCCGTCACATACGCAACATCCCTGAGCATTCCGCATGCTTCCGGGTCAACGGTCGCATTGAAGGTAATCTCAAATGATTCCCCTGGCTCCAGCGGTTCGAATTGTGTTAAGTTTCCAGGAATTGTGTTATAACCCCACCAGTGGATTGTGAAGTGTATCCATCCACCCGGACCGATTGAACTTGCCAGTCCATCTTCGTGTGGAGTTGCTGCATCTGCATATGTCAGTCCCTTATTCGCTTGCTTAAGCGGTAGTACATCCGTCACTGAAAGATTCGTGAGGTTTACGCTTCCCGTGTTCGTAATGATCAATG
>Ga0190367_1000392_pt1 | contig 32523 bp, 32 predicted proteins | sample 4872181011_MG_FD_171838 | JGI IMG/M metagenome (GOLD analysis project Ga0190367, IMG submission 171838) | Hydrothermal vent microbial mat bacterial communities from Southern Trench, Guaymas Basin, Mexico - 4872-18-10-11_MG | ecosystem: Environmental > Aquatic > Marine > Hydrothermal vents >...
GCTCTTCGTACTTCCTTCTAACCTCTGAAACGAGTTCTTCACGAAGCTCGCCGGTAAAATAGTCAATTCTTGCGGCAATTGCAAGCTTTGCAGCCATGAATCTTGCCATCTTCCCTCTCTTCTTTTTCGGTAGCGTTCTTATGAATGGATGTTGGAATATCACTCCGTGTTTTGGTATTTTTGCTGGTTTTCCTTTCTTCATTCTCGCCATGGCTTTGTACAGACTCTTCTCCGCCCCAACAATTTGAATTGTACTTGCTGGCAGCATTGAAAGTTTTTCAAGGCTTCCAGCTTTTTCGAGGAGTCTTGCAGCTATAGCTCCTCCAAGAATTGCAGAAAGGTTAGGAGCTATTTTTTCCATGACCTCCTCTATTTCGCCTTCAAGTTCTCTCCTTAATGCTTTAAGTCTGCGTATCTCCTCTTCCATCTCCTTCGTTATTTCGCTCTCCTTTATCTCTTTCACGTCCTCGAGCTTATTTTCTAGCAAGTTTATCGAATTGTTGAGTTCGTCAAGAGCTTTTAATAGCATTATCCCGTATCGATCCTCTCTCTTCAGCTCTTTCTCAGTCTTAAGCCTTGCAACTTCAATGGCAGTCTTCCTAAGGGCAGAATAGTACTTTTCTGGAGAGCCGAACACCTTAACACCTAAATCGAATGGGTTGAAGGGTAACTCCTCATTGAATGCGTTCATGAAACTGCTTACAAAGTCACTACTGAGTTTAACGTCTTCATTCTCCACTTCTCCAAACCACAGCCTGTACTTCAGGATTCCACCTCCTGAACTTCAATCTTTGCTCCCTCATTCCTCGCCTTGGTAATGATGCCCCTGCACTCGAATCCTTCCTCCCTGAAGAAACTCTCTATATCTTTCAGCATGCTCCTTGCGTTTGTGTCAGTGAAGGTGAAGACAGTTGGCCCGGTTGAGCTCATGCCAACGCCCTCAAAGGATTCAATTAACTTCTTTACTACATCGTACTGCTGAACTTCGACACGCTTGAAGCCGAGGTGCTGGATTCTGCTTAAAGCCTTGCAGAATGCATCCAAGTCCTCCTCAACAACAGCCGGCAACATCTGCATCAAAATGATGTGTGAGACCTCTCTAACTTCCTCGAGAGGGATGGGACAGCTCTTGCTAAATAGGTCAACCTCCCTCTTCCCATAAGCTCCCAGTAATCCCGGGATTACAACAACGACATCCCAGTCCGGGAAGTCGTGTCTAGCGATGACTGGAGGGGGAGCAGCTTTGCTAGCTGAAGATGGTAGAAAGGAGGACTTGACCTTTGTAGAATGGCCACCGTCTACTATAAATCCACCACACTCAAAAGCTGCAACACCAATGCCGGATGTGCCACCCCTACCAACGAGCAATGCCAGCTCCCTGACATCCATTTCTTTACCCGCAAGCTGAGAGAAAATTGACGCTACAGCAAGACTTATTTGAGTTCCGCTTCCAAGACCAACGTGAGAGCAGTAATCGGAAAGGACTTCAAGTTCTACTGCAAACCCAAAGTGTTTTTGAAGAGCTGAGGCCACTTCTTTGAACCTATCGTTGTTTAAACCTCCGTTTACGCTAACCTCGTCACCAACTCTGCCAACGACTTCCACAAATGGCTCGTTAAGGGCCAGCCCCACACCACCATCTATCCTTCCAATGCTCCCATTCAAATCGATCAGCGTTATGTGAAGTCTCGATGGCGTTCTAACCCTAACTTTAAACATTGCCATCTGTATAGGGGTGTACTTAATAAGTTTTTTTAGGAGAGCCTTTTAGAGGTAGTTCAATCATTTTTAGGTATTCTCTGCTCCTTACATCAACTACGTAAGCTTTAGGTGCAATTACAGGCATCTCATGGCCTGTAAATAACCTCAAGACCTCTCCAGCTTGTACGGAGCACGTTATGGCGTAGGAGATGGGATCTCTTTTGATTGTCGGATACTCTACCTCGAAAAAAGATACGCCGTCTGGAAGGAAAGTGGTTATAATGCTGGGGATGAAGGGTGCACCTATTTCCTCCGCAACCTTTGCAGCTGTTTCAATATGTTTGTGGGCAACGACGACATCGATTCCTTTAAGCTGCCTTCTCAGCTCTTCATAACCCGAATACATATAGGAGATTATACATGTATCACTGCTCATCGGATGAACCACATCGTAGTCATTGGCTTCGAGTGGCTTTATGCTCGCATCCATCCTTACGTCGTTTGGTGTTATGAAATCACCAATATAGTGAATGCGGCCAACGCCGCTACGCCACAACAACTCCATAAGCAACCTGCTGCCTATAACAGCTACGCCGTACTTCTGAAGGTACTCTATCTTTTCTTCTCTAGCAGTGCCATACCAAAATATATTCTTCATGACGAGTCGTTTTGCGTTGGATTAAAATAAGTAATGTGTTTATGATGTTCCATCAACCAATAACCAATCTCCATCCATACAACCCCACACCCAAAACAAACAACTAATTCACCTCCTCTTCTAACGGGACATGATTAGATTACCTTAAATCAAAAACAGAAAAATAATAGACAGTAAAATTAATAAATAACAGCAATTCTCTCTTTTCTCGGTGATTGGAATGATTACCAGTTATACCAGTAGAAGGAGACGAGAAGTGGGAGCTATTATCAAAAATAGATAAGCTTGAAACGAGGGAAGCGAAGAAAGCTTTGGCAAGATATAAAATAACTCCAGTCAACAAAGCTATAGAATTCCTTAAAGTCATCATTTTGGCAATGTTTTTCGAACTGGAGATATCTTATGCTGTTAGTGAAGTAAATAAGCGATATGAACTCAGAAAATTCTTGAGGATAGAAAAGGAGATAAAATTAAAGTCAGTCTACTCATTCATGGCAAAATTTGAAGCAGAGCAATTAATAAACTTAGTTTTCTCAATTCTTAACGTAAATTCAAAAAGAAGGAGAAATAAACCGTCTATTTTAATATTAGATTGGACAGATATATCTCTCGACCTAAATCCCTTCAGAAGGAGAGATTTAAAGGATAAACCTACAAATGGGCCTATTCAACAAAAGGATTCTTTCTTGGGATGAAGATGATGATTCTGACTGACTACAGAACCCTTACTCCTCTATTCTTTCACGTATATCCAGCAAATGTCATGAAAGCAGGATATATCCTAATCTTGGAAATACTGAAGAAGAAGCTGATCAGGTTTGGAGATGCTATAATCATCGAAGGATTTTACAGCTATAAGAACTATCTGATTGGGATCAGATACGGTACAATTCCTCTAATCATCCCAAAGAAAAATTTCAGGTTTGAAAGGCTTAAAGCTGATAAGCTATCCTCTTTTTATCTTTAACTCGAAGAACGTTGGGAAGGAGAAGGAGAGGTATAGGAAACTTGTAAGAAAGTTGTTTGAAGGATTAAAGCTAAATCTTAAGAGTTTAAGGGCTATAGTAGAGGACGTAATAAAACTGGGAAAAGAAGCTTTCAGTTTGAAGAGATTGCACTGCTATGCTTTCGAACCAGTTAAAAAGAGATGTTCTATTTCTGTCCTCTTGACAGGGATAACTTTTAAGCTGGGATTCAGGGAAAAGAGTGTTATTCAGGAATTATCTAGTGGTGAGATGGAGAAGACCCTATAATGTGTTGTATACTAATAATAATAAGTATTTGTATTTTTAGAAAAAATTTAAATTCTTAATAATGCCCAGAGAAATTATGAGAAAATTTGTGTTAGCTGCACTGTTGATAATTCTGGCAGCAACGGAAAGCTGTCTTGCTTATAACATAGACGGAAGCCTTGAAGATTGGGGAATTACACTAGATGAATTAGCGAAGGGTCTTAACGATGACGATGAAAATGCTTGGATCCCAGACAGCCCAACCGCCGACTGGATAATCGAAAACGATCTCTACACTGACCCACACCATTCCGGAACGAGGGATCCTTATGCGTGCACATGGAACGCCGATACAGGCAGATGGGACTTTTGCAGCAGAGGGGTTCACATAAAGGGGATTGGCCAGACGTTTGTTCCGTACGAGGAACCGAAACTAAAGGATAGGAGATACACTTTGCAAGTCCCTCAACCTTCTGGAGGGGAAAGATGGGACATCGAAGCGTTATATTTCGATGACGATGGTAAATACGTGTACTTTGCAGTCTTGACGTCAAACCTGAGCGGGACAGGCGATTTAGCTTTAAATGATGGAAAATACGGTGTCGTTCTAAGGGATCACGATGGGCTTAGCCGAGGGCAGGTATATAGGAACCCATCTTGGTTGAGTTCTTACTGGTGCACAAAAGAGAGTGGTGAGGAAATAAAGACCGTCATAGATCCTCAGAATCCAGGCACTCTTGTTGGAACAGCGTTAATAGTTATAGGCGACACTAACGTGTACGATAACGGAGTTACGAACTACGTTATTGAAATTAGGGTAAACAAAACAGATTTGGGTTATCCAATCAACGGTACAACCAGCAACCTCGGCTACGCTTTAACGTGTGGGAATGATTACATAGAGAAAGCAGTGAAATACGACTACGACACGATTCCAGAATTTCCAAGCATAGCGATGCCTTTAGCGGCTATAATTGCCATAGTATACTTAAGGATGCGAACCAATAGTTGAACTCCTTCTAATTTTGAAGTCGGATAAAATCAAGAAACTGTAGATCATTAACTGCAAAAAGTTTAAATCGCCGCCACTAAATTGCTTAGCATGGATTTCGAGGACATCATTGCAGATATGATTGAGGAAGAGGAAGAAGAGGTTGAGGGAGAAGAAGAAGTCAAACTCGCAGAAATTTACAGACTAGCATCAAAACTTGTTAAGCTACTTGAAGAGCTAAAAAGCTATGAGTTAAGGGAAGCAGCTTCTCTCATGCTCATTAAAGAGATTGTTGGAGATGACAGGATACTCGTTGGACTCGCAACAAAGATGCTTCAGGATATGAGCTTTGGTTTTGATGAAGATGAAAGATATGTATCTTAAATTTAAGCTCAGAAGAGTTCCATAGTAGTTCAGAGGAGCGAGTTTAGAATTACTCAATGTCGGTTGCTGGAGAGTTGTAGTGAGCAGTGTTCGCCGAAACCGAAAGGATTTACAGCTTGCTGTGCCTCAGTACTCACGGTATTTTCTTAGGAGTTAGGCTTACAAGTTCGCTTCCCAGCTCCCAAACGAGTCTCTGGTGCAGTCTATGATATTGTAAGGCCGCAGCTCTGAACGTCTATTCCCTAGCGTCTTCTTTCTAACCAGTTACGAAGCACATAGTTTTCCTCGAAAAATGGCTTAATTAAAGTTTAAGATTGACTGCAAAGCGATCAGGCATTACGATCTTCTAGAACGTCATAAACCAGAGCGATTAACATTAGAATAAAACGCTACGATTGATAGCTCCCGTGAATTTAAAATTATACCAAGCTAACCATAAAGCTCATCAAACATGTCCACGTACTTTGAAGGTTTTAAAAGGAACTCCAGCTTTTCTGGAGATTTTACGAGCGTATACATTTCCTCGCTCTTCTTAAGTCCGAAAGCTTTTGGTGTTTTTGCTTTCATAACTCTAAGTTCTGGAATTTTCCCGTATCTTTCGTTTTTTATCCATCCTTCTTCGGTGTAGTAGTAGCAAGCTCCCCTGTACTTTGCGTAGGGTTCATAAACCGATGAAAAATCTCTACAAACCCAGTTTGCCATTTTCAGCTCTTTCTTTGATGGGTTAATCGTAACGTGACCGTAGTTTGGAGGTATAATCACCTTGTCACCCTTCTCAGCTCTTACGGCTATAACATCGTCAATCTCGCCGTTTGTAGTTCGCTGAAGAAGATAAATTGCCTCTCCCTCAAGAACTTCGTATATCTCCGCATAACTCAGCCCCTTTTCAGCTTCTGGATGGTAGTGGCCGTACGTCTTTATGAACTCCGCCCCTATCTTTGCTGGCGGTATCACCGTTACGTCGTATCTCAGCCTACGCTGGAGGATCGTTTCGTGATCCGCTTTGCTGTAGTAAACATCCCTAAACATGTAGTATGCGGGAAAGTCATCCTTCAGCTCGTTGGGATATGCGAGAACGGGAAGCAAATCGCTTGCCATCCTGACATCGGCTTCGAAAACCCTTCCACCAACTTCGAGTTCCATGCCTTCTTGTTGACCCATCAATATTTATTGCTTTGCGGATAACATGGAACATGCAAATCGCAAGCGATGAGAATACAGGGAAGGCTGAGAATACAGAACGAGAGGACATAGAACTGGACATAGAAGTCCGCATGCGCTGTACAGAAATCGCATGCTACGAGTGCTGCAAGGAAACCGAGATGCAGCTTAGCGAGGAAGATATCAGAAGGATAGAACTCTTGGGATACAGCAGAAATGATTTTAGCATTGAGATTGATGGCGTCAGAGTTCTTAGGAATGTCAACGGCCACTGTTACTTCTTGAAAGACGGCAGGTGCTCCATATACAAACATAGGCCGAAGGGTTGCAGATTTTATCCAGTAATTTACGATGTAGAGAGAAACAAAGCGATAGTTCACGATTTCTGTCCCTTACATAAGGAGGTCAGCCCCGCTACAATTAAAAAAGTAGAAAAAGAGCTTGTTAGGCATATAGAAGAGGTGTTCGGTGTGAAGCTAAAATAGTTTTTTACTTTAGTATTTTAGTATTTTAATATTAATAAAGCTAACACAAACAGCGAAAAAATTAAATTATTTTTCATGATTATTGTTGCGATGCCAAGTCCCATGGAGATATACAAACTCCTCCCCAAAACGAACTGTAAGCTATGTGGGGAGCAAACATGCATGAGTTTCGCTTTTAAGCTCCTTACGAAAGAAAGAAAGCTCGAAGAGTGCAAACCCCTTTATGAACCTAAATACGCTGCTCAAAGAAAGAAACTCGAAGAGATGCTGAAAGTCGTGGAGAAGGCTACCGAAACGGGCCTAATAGTTGATGAGGAAAAGTGCGTCGGTTGTGCAAATTGCGTTGTTTCCTGCCCGGTTCACGCTGAGAAGGATCCATATGGGGCTGGAATGGGTAGAGGTGTAGGACTTCCTGACCCAATCCTGAGGATAGAGGATGGTGTTGTTAGAGTGGTGAATCTCTCCCTATGCAGGAGATACGGTGAAAATCGTACTCTCTGCGTAGTTTGTAGAGAAAACTGCCCCAACGACGCTATAAGCTTTCTGGAGGATTAGTATGATCTGCACGGGCTGCTCGTGCCTCTGCGATGATATAGCTATAAGGGATGGGAAAATTCTAAACGCATGCAGAAAGGGGGTTAAGTTGTTCAACGTTAAAAGAGCTATACCAATGGTTAATTCAAAACCTTCAAGTTTTGAGGAAGCTATCGATAGGGCAAAGAGGATAGTAAGCACAGCTAACAAGCTCGTTGTATTCGGCCTCGACACTATTCCGTGTGAGGCGCAGCAAAAGGCCATAGAGCTTGCAGAAGCTAAAAATGCAGCCATAGATGACTGTTCATCTTTCTGTCTGGGGGACTTCGTTGAACTAATTCTGAAGGGGGAGCTTCCGACAGCAACACTGGAAGAAGTTAGGGATAACGCATACGTAATAGTTTACTGGGGTTCAAACCCTTACCAAAGCTTGCCAAGGCACATGTCCCGCTTTACGTATTATCCCAGAAGTGGAAAGAGGCAGAGGGGGTATGAAGAAGACCGATATCTCGTTGTCGTTGATGTAAGGTTAAGTGAGACGGCAAAGCTGGCAAAGAAGGGTGGAAAGTTTATCATGGGGAACGATGCCGACGTTATAGACTCCTTTCTGAAAGCCCTCAATGGAAGAGCAGGCAAATATCCGGAGGTTGCTGCTATTATTAAAGAAATGCAGAAGGCAGACTTCAACGTTATATTTGGCGGTCTTGGCCTTAAATATGGGCTCAGAGGAGACTACAGCAGGTTTATAGAGATGGTAGAGAAGCTAAACGAGTTCACGAGGGTAGTCTTTATTCCTGCCGGTTTTCATGCGAACATGCGCGGTTTTAACGAGCTGATGTATCGTAAGACCGGAGTCGTTAACGCCTACGATTTTTCGAGTAATGAAAGGCTGACGTTCAGCGAAGCCGTAAAGAAGGCTGATGCAGCGTTGATAATCGGCAGCAATCCTGCAAAATCTCTTCCTTCATGGATAGCAAAGAAACTTGCCCAAATAGATACGATAATCGTTGACCCGTCACAATCCTTAACATCGAAGATAGCAAAAGTCGTAATTCCAACGGCGATTTCCGGAATCGACCAGGGAGGGACGATGGTGAGGAGTGATGGCGTTAGTGTAGAACTCAAACCAATTAGGGAGGGAGTTACAGATGCTGAAGTTTTATCTCTGCTGATGGAGGTGGTCTGATGCTTGATTTTAGCAGATTTATAAGGGTTGAAGCAAAAGTTATTGTGGCTAGAGACATCCTGAACGAGAATAAAGGTGTAGCCCTCGTTAGCAAAGAGTTTGCGGGTAAGTTCGGAATAAAGGAAGGACAAACGGTAAAACTTACCAGAAACGGAAGGACTGTGAAGTTGGTGGCAAAGCCATCTGAATTTGCCGAAGGTGTGGATGTAGTTATACCCAACGATTTCTTCGCTAGTCAACTCGTGGATTTCGACTCCTTTAAGCAGTTTACAGCCTCAGTCGAGCTCGAACGGTAACACTTTTGAATACTAGATACGATATCTGTAATAACTCAATTATAAATACCGATAATTTTAAAAAGCCGATGTGCTAGAGGAGGGCAAACCTTGGCTGAAATAGGATAAAGAGTTAGAAAAGATAAATATTATTGCCAAAAGCGGAATAAATAATAAGTACAAAAAAATTGGAGGGGAATGGATGAGTTTCGAACTAAAAGAAGGGATATTCGTACTAGATGAGTTAAAAAATGTAAGTATAAAAGTCGGTAGAGTTATAGAGGAAGAGGAAGAAAAGGAAAAAGAGTGGGAACCTGCAGGCCCTACACCCAAACCTCACATTCTCGATTTGAGGCACTGGGATCGCAGGTTGCTTGAGCGTTATGAACCTATATACGCTCCGATGCAGGACTTCTGTAATCTATGTACGATGGGGCCGTGCGAGCTATCACAGAACAAAGAGGGGGCATGTGGAATAGACCTAAAGACACAGAAAGCGAGACTTGTAACTATTGCCTGCCTCATAGGCGCTTCGGCGCATGCGGCGCACGCAAGACACCTGCTTGAGTACGCAATAGAAAAGTTTGGTCACGATTATCCCATCGACCTTGGAGGCAATGTAGATATAGAAGCTCCTAATATCAGACTTGTTTGTGGTATAAAACCGAGAACTCTGGGCGATCTTGAAGAAGTTCTGGATTACGTGGAGCAGGGGCTTGTTAGAGTACTTCACACAACGCATACAGGTCAGGAGGAGGATTATATCGATTTTGAGTCGAAAGCTCTTGAAGTCGGTATGCTCGATCACGTTGCGATGGAAACAGCAGACCTAGTTCAGATGGTCGTTTTTGACTATCCAAAAGGCGATCCCAACGCCCCTCTAATAGATATAGGGTTTGGTGTTCTCGAGGTAGATAAACCGGTGATTTTAGTTATAGGCCATAACATACTGCCCGCTAGAAACATAGATGACTACCTGCGGGAGCACGGACTTGAGGATGAAGTCGAAATTGCAGGTTTATGCTGTACAGCGATTGATACAACGCGCTACGACCCGAAGGCAAAGATCGTTGGGACGCTAAGTTACGAGTTGCGAGCGATAAGATCGGGGATTCCTGACGTAGTTGTTACGGATGAGCAGTGTATAAGAGCCGATACATTGCGAGAATGCTCAAGGCTCGGAATCCCGGTAATAGCCTCATCAGAAGCTGCTGCAAGGGGCTTGCCCGACAGAACTCACGAAAATCCGGATGTAATCGTAAACGACCTCGTAAGCGGAAAAGCTAAGGGTGTTTTCATCCGAGATCCAGACAAAGTAGGTGAAATCGCCGTAAGGGTTGCCATAGAAATGAGAAGAAAGAAGGGTAAAAAACCAGCTTTTATGAGCGATGAAGAGCTTAAAGCTGAAATAAGAAAGTGCACAGGTTGCATGGGCTGTGTTTTTGCATGCCCGCATAACCTTAGGATTGATAGAGCTATGGAAGCTGCTAAGAACGGAGATTTTAGCGTTTTCAAAGAAATTGAAGGTAGCTGCATCGCCTGCGGGCGGTGCGAGCAAGCTTGTCCGAGGGAGATCAGAATAGTCGACGTTATAATGAAAGCAAGCTACGACAGCCTCGTTAACAAAACGGGCAAGATGAGGGCTGGAAGAGGGCCAGTCCAAGATACTGAAATAAGAAACGTCGGTCAGCCTATAGTTATGGGAACGATCCCCGGAGTGATCGCCCCGATAGGCTGTCCTAACTATCCCAAGTCAAGAAAGGAGGTTTCGGAAATAATCGAGGAGTTTCTCAAGCGCAAGTACATAGTGGCTACAACTGGCTGCCACGCAATGGACTTAGGCATGTACAAAGACGAAGAGGGTAAGAGTCTGTATGAGAAGTATCCGGGTTCATTCGACGCTGGTGGCCTTGTAAACTGCGGAAGCTGCGTCTCAAACCCACATATAAGCGGTGCAGCAATCAAAATTGCCAGCATCTTTGCCATGCGCCCGCTTCGTGCAAACTATGCTGAAATAGCGGACTACATTCTGAACAGAGTCGGGGCCGTTGGTTTAGCTTGGGGGCCGTACAGTCAAAAAGCTGCCAGCATAGCAACGGGCTTTAACAGGCTTGGGATACCAGCAGTCGTTGGGCCCCATGCTGCGAAGTATCGCAGAGCCTACATCGGCAAGATCTGGAAGAGGGAGAAGTGGTGGGTTTACGACATAAAAACAAAGAAGCGCATTAATGTGGAGCCTTGCCCCGATGCACTACTTATTGCCGCCGAGACTAAAGAGGAGGCAATAGTACAACTTGCAAGGCTGTGTATAAGGCCTGCGGATACCCACATGGGCAGGCAGATAAAGCTGACACACTACATAGAGCTGAGCAAGAAATACTTGGGCTGTTTGCCCGATGATTGGCATCTATACGTAAGAACTGAAGCCGATCTGCCACTCAAGATGAAGGAAGAACTGCTCAAAATACTCGAAGACGAACACGGCTGGAAGATCGATTGGCAGAAGAAGAGGATACTAGAGGGGCCGATAAGGCACTACGATTCGGGCTTCAACCCGACAATACTCGAAGAGGTCTTTGATAAATATGCGAGGTGATAAAATGGCTGTTAGAAAGCGAAGACCCCCAGAAAAACTGTTTAATTCAGCAGATGTCCAAGCCAGTAGATCCGCTAAAATTATAAAACCGGATGTACTGGCGAAGATGGTCAAAAAGGCAAAAAATCCTGTACTCATAACGGGCGGAAGGCTACTCGAGGATGAAGCACTCGTAGACTATGCTGTTAAAATACAGCGCTGCGGTGTTGCAATAATAGCTACCGGGGCATCGAGTAAGCCGCTCTTGGAGAGAGGCGTTAAACCCGATTCCTGTGTTTTTACCCTGCATCACATCACGCAGTTTTTGTTAGATGCCGAGTGGCAGGGATTCAAAGGTAAACCCTATGATCTGGCTTTATTCCTCGGCTTTGAACCGTACTACCTTTCAAGAATGCTGTCAGCTTTAAAGCACTTTTCTAAGCTAACAACGGCAAACATAGATGCCTTCTACCAGCCTCACGCCAGATTCAGCTTTCCAAACACTCTTGACTTGCACCACGAAATACTGGAAGAATTTGTTTCTGCCCTTGGAGGTGGCAGCATTGGAAAGAAAGAAGATTGATGTCAAGGCTATAAAAAAGGATGTAAAGGAGAAAGTTAGCGTTGGAGAAGAGGACTTCCCCTTCGACATCTCTCCGATGTACGAGGGAGAGAGGATAAGGAAGGGAGAAATGTACGTAGAGCTTGGCGGTCCCAAGCAACCTGGCTTTGAGCTAGTTGTAGCCTTGCCCATCGATCAAGTTGAGGACATGAAGGTCACGCTTCTAGGCAGCGACCTCGATGAGCTCGAAGAGGGGCAAGCACACCCATATGCGATGATATACTACGTTGCGGGTTCACAGATTGATATGGACTTAGAACCGGTAATAGAACGAAGAAACCACGACTTTCAGAACTTCATAGAGGGCTACATGCATTTAAACCAGCGATACGACATCTGGGTGAGAATAGGCAAGAATGCTATAGATAAGGGACTTAGAAGTCTTACTCAGATAGCTAAGGCGACGATGATGCTGTTCAAGAACGAGATGCCCTTCATCGAGAAAATTGAAGCCCTTTACATAACAGACGGAGAAATTGTGGAAAAACTGCTTAAGGAGTACGCGATGCCGATCTATGAGGAAAGAGATGCAAGAATAGAAGCCCTTCACGACGAGGATGTCGATGAGTTCTACTCCTGCACGCTCTGCCAAAGCTTTGCCCCAACAAACGTCTGCATAATAAGTCCAGACCGCCCTTCGCTGTGCGGAGCAATAACTTGGTTCGATGGGAGGGCAGCCGCAAGAGTTGATCCAGAAGGGCCAAACAGAGCTGTACCAAAAGGCGAACTAATCGACCCGATTGGTGGAGAGTACACAGGAGTTAACGAGTTCGCAAAGGAGGAAAGCGGTGGTGAATATACAAGAATAAAGCTCCATAGCTTTTTCGAATACCCGCATACGTCTTGTGGGTGTTTTGAGGTTATAGGCTTCTACATGCCTGAAGTTGACGGAATTGGCTGGGTGCACAGAGGGTATGCTGAACCAGCCCCCAACGGTCTTACGTTCTCAACCATGGCTGGGCAGACTGGAGGGGGTAAGCAGGTAGTCGGCTTTTTAGGCGTTGGTATCGGATACTTCAGAAGCAAGAAGTTTATACAGGCCGATGGAGGATGGTATAGAGTTGTCTGGATGCCAAAAGAGCTTAAGCAGAGGGTCGAGAAGTTTATACCCGACGACATGAGGGACAAGATCGCTACCGAGGACGAAGCCAAAACGATTGAAGAACTAAAAGAGTTCCTTAAAAGGGTTAACCATCCAGTCGTTACGGGTGTTGTTAGGCATGTTGATGGCAAGAAGATTACGGAAGGATGGGTGGAGGAGAGGAGAGTGGAGGAAAAAGTGGTTGAAAAGGCAGAAGTTGAAGAAGCCCCCCAGGTACCCACACCCAGCGTGAGCATATCGCCGATGCCGGGCATAAGGCTTGTGATAAAGAACGCAAACATCTACATAGACAAGATAGTTCTCAGAAGGAAGAAAGAGGGGGAGAAAAGCTGATCATAGCAGTCACAGGAAAAGGTGGAACAGGAAAAACGTTGGTGGCTGTGCTTTTAGTCTACTTTCTATCGAGGAAGTACAGAGTTCTTGCCGTTGACGCTGACCCAGACTCCAACCTTGCAGATGCCCTTGGAATAGAAGGTTACAAAACTCTCGGAGAGATAAGGGAGCTCTTTCAGCATAGTAGAGACGACTTTGGTACGATGAGCAAGGAAAGCTGGCTTGAAGGGAAAATTTATGGAGAAGTCATCTTCGAGGCTGACGACTTCGATGTGTTGGTTATGGGCAGACCTGAAGGGGAAGGCTGCTACTGCTTTACCAACAATATGCTCAGGGCTATCCTCAGGAAGCTTATGAGACATTATGATGTCGTAGTAGTTGATTGCGAGGCCGGGCTTGAGCACATAAGTAGGAAGACCATAGATAGCGCTGATGTAATCCTCGTTGTCACCGATGCTTCAAGAAAAGGTTTCAAGACGGCTTCAAGGATAAGAGAGCTAGCAAAAGAGCTCGGACTTAAGGCAAAAATGTACCTTATAGCGAACAAAGTTAGAGAGGGTGAAGAAAACGTAATTACTCGGTATGCAAAAAGCGAAGGATTTCGACTCCTCGATATTTTACCGTACGATGAAGAAGTTGCTAAGGCGGACTTGGAGGGGTTGCCAATCCCACTAGATTGCAGGGTTGCAAAAAAAGTTGAAAATCTTGCTGGGGTGTTGATTTGTGAAGCTAACCCTTGAAGAGTTTTTTAAGCTGCTCAGTCAGTACGAAATTGAAGAGATAGAGGGATTAAGACTTGAAGGAGATATAGAGATTGAATTAGAGGAGGGTAGCTTTGCCGGAGTTCTTGCCGAGGTTGCGAACGAAATAAACCTTGCTATTCAGCACTTGAACAACGCATTGGCTAAACTCGGTATATCTCCGGCTTTGCAACCTCAAGTAGAGAGATTAGAAGGGAAAGTTTTACTGGAAAGAAAGTTTGAACCCTTTCGTGTAAGCTACTCAACGGCTATTCAAGAAGTCCAGCTTGGGGCGAAGAGGAGTGAGGGTGGAAGCAGAGAAAGTGTCGTGAAGCTTGGGGGAGAAAAAAGCTTGCCATTCTATCTTTTCGACTCTCCACAGCCAAACCTGCCAGTAATATCAATAGACGTATTTGACAAGCCCATACCACTCCCAAAGGCTGTAAGAGAACATTATGGTGATGTGATGGAAGATCCCGCAGAATGGGCAAAGAGGGCTGTGAAATTTGGGGCTGACGTTGTTACAATCCACCTCGTCAGCACAGACCCGCTACTCGACGACACCCCGCCGAGCGAGGCAGCGAAGGTAGTTGAGGAAGTGTTGCAAGCTGTAAAGGTGCCTATAATCGTTGGAGGGAGTGGAAACAAAGAAAAAGACCCGGTTGTTCTTGAAAAAGCTGCAGAGGCGGCAGAAGGAGAGAGAATTCTCCTAGCGAGTGCAACACTGGACACGGACTGGGAAAGAATTGGAAATGCCGCAAAGAAACACAATCAAGTAGTGCTTTCGTGGACCCAAATGGACATAAACAACCAGAAAACCCTAAACCGCTATTTGCTTAAACGCCTCAAACTGCCAAAAGATAGCCTCGTAATGGATCCCACAACTGCAGCCCTTGGATATGGTTTAGATTATGCTTACACGAACATGGAAAGAATAAGGTTGGCCGGTCTTAAGGGTGATGAGGATCTTGCATTTCCAATTTCGAGTGGTACAACGAATGCGTGGGGAGCAAGGGAAGCATGGATGAAGGATTCGCCAATAGAGGGCGACACTCCATGGGGGCCCAGGGAGCTTAGAGGGCCGCTGTGGGAAATAGTCACGGGTTTGACGTTATCTCTTGCAGGCGTTGACTTATTCATGATGATGCATCCCGCAGCGGTTGCGGTTATGAAAGAGCTCATATCCACTCTGTGTGGTAAAAAGAACAAGATAGAAACGGGGGACTGGGTGGAGGCGGAGATATGAAGGTTAAAAGCCCCCTTGAGATATACAAGCTCCTTCCCAAGACGAACTGCAAGGAGTGCGGTTACGACACTTGCATGAGCTTCGCTGCCCACATAATAGATAGAACTGCGAAACCTGAGGATTGCAAACCTCTCGTCGAAGCTGCGAAGCATGATGAAGAAGCAAGACGAAATCTCGAAAAGCTGATAGAGTTAACGTCTCCTGAAATAGACGAGGTTGTCATCGGAAAAGAACTGAAGATTGGTGGGGAAGAAGTACTTCACAGGCACGAATTAACGTTTTTCAACCCTACGGCTTTATTCTTTGACGTTAGCGACACAATGGACGATAAAGAGATCGATGAAAGGTGTAGCAGGGTTGTTGAATACAGGAAGTTCTACGTAGGTAGGTACCTCACCCTCGATGGCATAGCTGTCAGATGTACATCTAGAAACCCTGAAAGGTTTGCAGAAGTTGCAAAAAAAGTTGCTGGATACGGAAAGCCAATGATTCTTGTTAGCTTAAGTGAGGAATGCATGCGTGCAGCGCTTAAAGCTGTTAGCGATTGCAATCCCCTTATCTACGCTGCAACACCTGAGAACTGGAGGGGGTTTCTTGACTTAGCTCTCGAGTTCAAGGTTCCCGTTGTAGTCAGGAGTTCCGATCTCAATACGCTGAAAAGTCTCGCAGCGACGTTTAAATCTGAGGGTGTTAAAGTCGTTCTCGACCCCGTAACCGAAGCGATGGGTGAGGGACTTAGAAAAACTTTCGAAAGAGTTGTTCAGCTCAGAAGGACAGCCATCGCTGGCGGGGATAAAGAAGTCGCATGCCCAATTCTCGTAACACCCATAGCTGCATGGATGGTTGAGGGTGATGCGGTAAGTAAGGCGTATTGGGAAACTGTAATTGCCTCGCTGTTTATAGTGAAGTACGGCGATGCGATGATACTCCACAGCCTAGAACCTTACACCGTTATGCCGATTATAATGCTCAGGGAAAACATATACACCGATCCACGCACACCAGTCCAAGTTGAAGCTGGATTAAGAGAGATAAACGATCCTACGCCTGAATCGCCGGTGTTCGTAACAACGAACTTCGCTTTGACGTATTATACGGTTGAAAGTGACTTAGTGAGCGCAAACATCTCGGGCTGGCTGTTAGTCCTCGACACCGGCGGCTTGGGTGTTGAGGTTAGCGTTGCAGGAGGACAGTTCACTGCCGATAAGGTTAAAGAGCTTATGGAAAAGGCTGGCATAGCTGAGAAAGTGAAACATCGATTCCTTGTCATTCCTGGCTTAGCAGCAAGGCTTCAGGGAGCAATTGAAGACGAAACAGGCTGGAAAGTACTCGTTGGCCCCACCGATTCTGGAAGAATAAAGGGATGGCTCGAACAACACTGGCCGCCTAAGTAAGCTAAACCACAGCGGTGAACCCGTACTGAAGTTAAGGTACGAATGTTGCGAATGAGGAAATGAAGGCTTGTAGTTGAAAGTCATGGAGAGGAAGGTAGCGGTTACTTGTGGCTGGAGTATCCAGAGGTATCGGGTAAGTTTATATAGGGTAACACGGTCGTGTTTACCCCAAGTTCTCTCGAGTACAACACAAAGTACACCGTGTACATTTCCAGCGAAGCTATGGATTGCAGGTAACAGTTTGAAGCCCTACAGCTAGAACTTCAAAACTTCTTTACGAAGGGGAAAGTGTGAGGTTTATTGGCTATGGTATTGACCCAGATGGAGAAGCCGTAGAATGTCGCTTGGCTTACAGTGGCCGCACTTCTTTCAATTGCTGTAAGGCAGGTACGGAAGAGTTAAAAATAACAGAAAAGAGAAAAGAAGATTCTAAATCTGGCTCAATTCACGCAAACTCCGAACCGGAGGGAACTCTGGTTTACTTGGATAATGTGTACGCAGGAAGGAGTGCGTTCGTTAAAGCAGGTGAGACTATCTACTGTGAGCTTATGGAAATTCCCGAAATTAAGTTAAGTGTCGGCTGAACCGGCTAGCAGATGGAAAGTCGAAATCGGAGATAACCGTGCAGATAACGGAAGGCCCATTCCTGTTCGGCGAAAACACACTTAACATCTGGAGATTCTAGGTAACGCTCCTTACTGTCGCCTGACCCATCAGAACTCCCTTAAGGCTGCGAGAGTAAAATCTTTGACCGTTAACTTAAAATACCCATTTGATTGCTTGCTGTAAGTCTGCAGAAAGCCTGTTAGCGAAAAGCCATAACAAGACCGTAGGAGGCGAAAGCCGCTGGCACTACGGGGTGTTGGGGATGATCGTGGAGAAAGAGAAAGTTGAAGAAGCGGTAAAGAAAGCAGTGGGAGAGGCAAAACCGAGGAAATTTGTGGAGACAGTAGAAATGGCCGTCAATTTAAGAAATGTTGACATGAAAAGGCCCGAAAACAGGATTGATGCCATAGTTACACTTCCTCATGGCATCGGGAAGCCGAGAAAGGTGGCGGTGTTTGCGAAAGGTGAAACCGCTCTTAAGGCTAAGGAAGCTGGAGCTCATGTAATTTCTCCCGAAGAGATAGATGAGCTAGCTAAGGATAAAAGAAGGGCGAGAAAGATCGCAAAGGAGTACGACTTTTTTGTTGCCGAAGCTCCCTTAATGCCCGAAATCGGTAAAAAATTAGGCCCAATTCTTGGGCCTCGTGGAAAGATGCCACAGCCTATTCCTCCACTTTCCGATCCAACTCCTATAATAGAGAGATTGAGAAAGTCTGTGAAGATAAGGACAAGAGATAAACCAACGTTTCACGCGCCCATTGGCAGGAAAGACATGGATCCAGAGAAAATTGCAGAAAACGCCCTTGAAATCCTCAAAATCGTAGAGGGTAAGTATGAAAACCCCATTCAGACAATTAAGTCCATATACGTTAAAACTACCATGGGGCCAGCTGTTAGAGTTGCCTGAGGTGAGAAGTAATGGCGGCTATCAGGGGAATGCCAAAGCCTTGGAAGGTTCAGGCCGTTGAGGATGTAAAGCGATTGTTTACGAGCTATCCAGTAGTTGCCATCGTTAGCTTCAGGGATGTGCCTGCAAGGCAGATGCAAGACATAAGGAGAAAGTTCAAGGACTTTGCTGTTATAAGAGTAACAAAGAACACGCTGATTGAGAAAGCCATTAGATCCCTTGGTGGAGACTATATGGGTGTGCTGGATTTTCTAGGCGATCAGGTTGCGATAGTCGCAACCAAGCTCAATCCCTTCAAACTTTACAAGGAACTTGAAGCGACCAAAATCCCGTCTCCGCTTAAACCGGGTCAGGTTTCTCCCGTTGATGTTGTTGTTGAAAAGGGCCCCACTTCATTTCCGCCCGGGCCTATCATAGGTGATTTGCAAGCTGCAGGCATCCCTGCGGCGATAGAGAAGGGTAAGATCGTAATAAAGGATACTGTCACTATCGTGAAAGCTGGAGAAGTTGTCAAACCCGAGGTTGCAAGGGCCCTCGAGCTCCTCGAGATAAAACCGGTTAAAGTTGGTCTTGATGTAAGGGTTATCTACGAGAGCGGTGTACTGTTTACACCAGACATGCTCGCAATCGATGCAGGCAAAATCTTTGAAGATTTCGTCAACGCCTGTAGAAAAGCTCTCAACCTTGCTGTAAATGCTGCCTACGTTACTCCCGAAACAGCAGAAATTCTTTTGGCAAAGGCTTATATGGATGCAAGGAATCTGGCAGTAAACGCCTTGATATTCGAGAGGGATGTTATGGGGGATATCCTCGCGAAGGCTCAAAGTCACATGCTTTCACTAGCGTCTCTCCTCCCATCCGAAGCTCTTGACGAAGAGCTCTCAAACCTCGTCTCCTCAGCCAAGCGCGCTGAAGTGAAACTAGAAGAGAAGAAGGAAGAAAAGAGGGAGGAAGAGGAAGAAGTAGGAGAGGAGGAAGAGGAGAAGGAAGAAGAGGCTCTTGAAGGATTGGGCGCTCTGTTTGGTTAAGGTAAAAGGGGGTAATGGATATGGAGTATGTATATGCTGCACTGCTGTTGCACTCAGCTGGAAAGGAAATAACGGAAGAGAGCGTTAAGTCTGTGCTTGAAGCGGCTGGCGTAGAGGTAAACGAGGCAAGAATTAAAGCACTAGTCGCAGCACTCGAAGAAGTGAACATAGACGAAGCAATTTCAAAGGCTGCCTTTGTTGCGGCTCCTGCTGCTCCAGCTGTGACTGCTGAAGCTGCAGCTCCAGCAGCAGCTGAGGAGGAGGAGAAGAAGGAAGAGGAGAAGGAAGAGGAAGAGGAGAAGGAAGAAGAAGCAATTGAAGGTCTAGGAGCACTCTTTGGCTAATTTCAATATTTTCAATATTTTTGAATTTTTAACATAAGCTATACTAAACTAACTGTTATATACGTTGGTGCTAACCATCAGTTATGGAGCAACGTGAAACTCGTATAGCTGGCCTACATTTTAGTGATGCGAGACCAGTAGTAGGAGAAGAAATCGTTATTGCTGGCTATCTTCAATGGTACGATAGAAAAGGTAAGATGTGGGTACCCGTAGAGCACAAAAAAGTTACCCTCTACGTTGACAATGTGAAAGTTGCGGAAAGCGTTACCGATCACTCCGGAAGATTCGAGTTTAGGCAATCCTTTAGTTTTGGGGAACATAGTATCGATGCAAAGTTTGAAGGTTCTCCGGGACTCGAAGCAAGTCAGGCTAGTAAAAAGATAAAGGTTATTACGGCTCAGCAGAGGGAAGGAATCAGAAGGTTGGTAAGAAACGTTGTTATTGCAGCGTTGGTGCTTCTTGGAGCCTTTATTGTAGTGTCAGTTCTTATATCGAGTTTTTAAATTGTTTTTTGATCGCTAGCCTACTGAATCAGTGTTCCTATTGTAACCTTTGGTTCCTGCTCAGCATACTTGCGCACGAATATCCAATCGGCATATAAGGGCCCATAGCCTCTGTGTTCCACAAAACCAACTTTGCTGTATCCTGAGAGCCTGTACGCACTGCCCACATTTTGCTCCCATTTAAGTTCGTTGTCGATGTACATCTGGAATTTATCTGGAAATGCTTTGACCTCTATTCTGTACCACTCCCTCGCGTTTATTGAACAGGGCGTGTGTGTATATACCCATCCCTCATCGTGGCCATCTATGTATGGCCTGAATATGTCCCTATTTCCACCATAGTAGAGTTCCAAACTCCACCAGTTTCCGTCGTCCACGTAATGGAAAAGCACGCTTCCAGCAGGCCACCGGTCATAAATGTAGGCCGCAACGATGTAGTTTTCTGCGTTCAGATTGCAATTGTTCGGAACTGCAAAGTGCTGGTAATTCGTGCTACCCGTCGGATATAACCTCAAAACCTTTCTGCCATCGAGTGTCGTTGCTGATATCGTCGCCCTCTTTGCATACCAGTCCGAAATGTCTCCATCGTTAAAATCATCGAAGAACATGAAAACAGCACTTCCATTGCTTTCTGGGCTAACACCGCTCTTATTGAAGTAAATATATACTGTTTTGTTTTCATTTGCATTTAAACTGAGCTTTATCCACAGAACTAGTTCTCCAGTTGAAGGTTCTTTCTCAATCCAGTAAGGTAGCTTCCCAGCTGTATCGTTGTAAGGATCGCTGACAAGCCTGTCGAAGATTCGAATATCGCTGCCATCACTCTGCATTTTGCTGAGAATCGAGGAGTCGTCGATAACTACTTTAACCTGGTAATCGAGTAGCTGGTTTGAGAGTTGATTTTCAATGTAAACTGGCAGTACATGCACACCGGATTGAACGCTCGTATTTAGCTTGACATCCACGTAATCAACGGCACTTCCAGCGTAACCATAGATTCTGTACCAGCCCACCCCGCTAACGGTTTGAGAGACCCTAACAACGGCATAACCGTTCGTGTTCGTTAGGGCTTTTGTCGTATTTAACACAGCATCACTGCTGTTGGTGGCAAAAACGACCTCGTAACCCGGCAGGGGATTGCCATTGCTTGCAACATAGGCGGAGATGTCCTTACTTGGTTCATCCTCTTCGGGATTTGGACAACTGACATCGATTGAAACCTGCGAGGTTGTAGACAATGAAGTCACCTGAATACCATACTCCACCTTCCCGCAGCTACAACTGAAGGTAACGTTTCCACTCCCGGAATTCGTTGCGCTGAAAATAACGTGGGCTTCACCGCTCTTGTCTGTGTACGTCCTTGCCGGAAAAACGTAGCCAATATCACCACTAACAGAAACGTTTACTTCCACACCCTTTACAGGATTCTCGAACTCATCAACGACTTTAATTCCAAGAGTAAGAGTTTCGCCTACGTTGAGTGTGTACGAGTTGGATGGATTCAGTGCGTATACTTCCCTCGACTTGCTTGGTATGGAGGTTCTTTTTGTGCTTACGTAAATTTCTGATATGCTTAAAAGCGCGGAAGTGGCGTTTATTCTCACAACGTTTTCACCGACAAGCTTGACAACATGATCGGATGAATTAAAAGATAGCCAAAAGTCTGGATTAACACTGCTAAATGTTATGGAGAGATTCTCTACCGATGCACTACCGCCAGATGATAGCGGAACGACTGTGAGAGTTAAAGACGAGGAGGATGAGAGAGAGCCTAGAGTTGAGTTATAAGTTACAATGTTCACACCTCCATCGAGGGTGATACCCTTTGTAATGTTAATGAGTGTGCTGCCAGCCTTTTTAAACACGGCCGAATTCTCGATTATCAGGCTATCTCTCGGGTAAAAGTAGTATCCCGGCGTAATTGCAATTCTATAGCTTGGAATTGACTTCTCTACGTGCACCTTACTTCCGTTCGGAAGTATTTTTGTGTAGCTGAGGTTGATGTAAAACTTCTCAAAACTTAGACTCGTCGTTCCTTTTGAGGGAGTCATCAAAAACAGATATTTTGGATAGTTCACCCCTAAATCAAGTCTTACGGTTTTTGAACTATCTGGAACTTCTGCAAGTTCAAGTACTTGCTGTGTGAGTTTTTCCATGTGTTCCGCTTCAACTTTCTTGCATATGTTTGGAACTAGCGTTGTCTGAGCCACACTAAGCGAGATCATCGAGATCATCAAAATGAGAATGAATCCCACAACAACAGTTACGCCATCACTGTCCATTATTTTAATTATTATTATTATAGAGTTTAAGCTTTTCGACTACAGAAAGTAATTAAAGAGCAAGTACGTAGCGGCAAAGAAAACGTATGAATGCTTCAAACCGCAAGTAACCTTTCCAGTTCCAACAACTCCAGCTATTATTCCCGAAAGAACGCCAACAAGTAGGGAAACTTGGTAGAACGTGTCCTTAATAAAACCTATGTTTGGAATAAAGGTCACTCCCTCGGTAACCGTTACGCTGAATACTGAAAGAATATTGTTAATCATTATATAAACAATAAGTAGAAAAACAAACATTGAAAGATAAATTATAACAACATATAAAAACATTCCACTTCTAATCTTTTCTCTAAGTCCGACCTCCGCTGAAGCAAACGTTGCTACTGTTTGGAAAGCATCTTTATACGTTGGAGAAGTTTCGAGGGCTTTTACCGATATAGGTACGACTTTTGCTACCACATCACTCCGTATTCGCATTTCGAGAAGTCTGAATGCCCTAACAACAGGCTCCCCCCACTCCACTCTTCTCCTAATCATGCTTATTTCCTTAGAAATTATCCCGAGCTCCAAACTGCTAAGAACTCTAAGTGCTTCTATTATCGTTAAGCCAGCCTCATTTAAAATCGCCAGTTCCCTAAATATTTCGGGAATTCTCTTCTCAATCTGTCTGACAGTTCTCTCTCTTAGCTCAAAAAAGAAAATAAGAGGGATTGCCCCTGCCGATAGAGACACAATTGGTAATTCTTTAAGACTCAAAAATCTCAGGGCCGCAAAGGTGGCTATGGCCACGAGAATTATAACGTAAAAGGAAACTATTCTAAATTCAATTGTATAGACCGCATCTTCTAACGGGTGCATCAGAACTGACTTTATCCTTTTCAGAACTTTTCTGAACTTCTTAACTCTAAATGACTTCATTTCGCTATCTACCTTCCTTACAAATAGGTCTTCTTCGTGCCTAAAAACTCTCTTTTCCGTCCTTGCTGGTGGTACGGGAAGTGAGGATTTTATAAGGTACGTAAAAAAGATAGTAGCAAGTGGAAGGAGGACGAGTATGCCAGTTCTGTACGTTTTAAGGATGTCCTCGCCAGCTACCTGCATCATAACAAGAACGACAAGTAAAAACAACGGAAAAAGAATGAAAGCTGCAAGATAGGTCTCTGTCATTACGCTCAAAAAGTCTAGGTAGCTTGAGTAGCTAACCTCTTGCTCCTCAAAATACTCTTTAGACTTATTTTTTAGGAAGTTGGAGAGACTCCCACCACCCTTTATTATGAAGATAAAATCATCAAGGAAACTCGATAGTTTCTCACTTGGCGTGGTGTCTCTAACGTACCTCATGGCCGTTAGCATGTCCTCCTTAAATACGTCGGTTAGCTGAATTATAGTGCCAAACTCCTTGCTTAACTCGCCGAACATGAACCTCGTTTCGGCAACAGCCTTAATCATCTCATACGTTCCTATTCCACCAGCAGCCATGCCATACATCATGTTTATAGCGTGAGGAAGGTAGACGTCTATTTCGTTCTTCCTTCTGCTTACAACGAAAGATGGATAAGAGAGGATGAGATATTCGACGAGCTTGTAGGCTATTATACCAAACATAAATGTCCAAAGAAGCGTGTAAATGAGGTCTAGTTCCGTGCGGTGATGGGCAAAAAATTCTCCAATAGCGGTCCCATGCAGGTATTGAGTGATGTAAAGCAGAGAGCCTGGAATCGATTTGAGCACAGCATAGCCAACGAAAGCTCCTATAAAAAAGGAGAGGGTAGAGTAAAACGTCGCTATGGCAAGCAACCTCTGCACAGTTAGTGGAAGTCTAGAAGCGGTTATAGTGTCCGTGAGGTACCTATAGCGAGCTGGTTTGTCTCTAACTTTCCTGCTGTAGTACTTTACAAACCTATCCGGAACGTATAGCGATATGCGCTCCCGCTTCAATTCCCTCTTCAACTCCTCACCTCTTGGAGGGTTTTTTCAGGGTTGGTGTAATAGCTTTGGATATGTTCTATAACTTCGCTAAAGTCCCTTATTCCCCTCTCTTTCAGAGCTTCAAGAAATTCTGCCCTTCTTGCTAGCTCTTCAACAACTTCGTATGTATCTACACCCATAATCCTCGCAATCTTGTCGAGCTTTTTAGACTCCGAGGTTTGGGTAAACGCATCGATTGACGGATCCCATTTAAAGAGGGGATTCACGAGCAGGTTTTTGTTCACCGGATCTATTCCAAATATCTCGTTCACTTCAATCGCCCTTCTCTTCCTTACCCCCCTTCTCGCCCAGACGGACTGGACTACAACGGCATCGAGGAACTGGATCATTATGCGCGGGACGTTTAACGGCTCGTTCTCAAGCCTATAAACGAGCTGGTTTATATCTCCAGCGTGCAACGTTGCGTATGCTGCGTGTCCTGTAGACATCGCTTGGAAAAGCGTTAAAGCTTCTCTACCTCTCACCTCTCCGACTATTATATAATCGGGTCTCTGCCTTAAGGCAGCTCGCAATAAATCGTACATCGTTATTTCTTGACCCTCTATACTAAGCCTTGTCACTTCTGCAATCCAGTTGTCGTGTATAAGATGGATTTCTCTCGTGTCCTCTATCGATATCACCTTTGAGTCTGGAGGAATAAACATCATGAGAGCGTTTAGCGTTGTAGTTTTGCCTGCTGCTGTTTCGCCAACAACCATGATGTTCATCTTGTTCTCGACAAGCAACCAGAAGTAGGCAAGCATTGTTGCATTCATCGTTCCGGTTTCGAGGAGGTCTACTGGAGTATACGGCGTTGCTCTGAACTTTCTGATAGTAAAAGATGAGCCTCGCGGCGTTATCTCACTGCCGTAGGTTGCCTGAAGCCTGCTTCCGTCTGGCAGTGTAGCATCAACGAGGGGATTGGCATAGGAGATGTACTTGCCAGCTTTCTGGCAGAGAAGTAGAACGTAGTTGTCGAGATAGTCCTTAGAAAAGCGTACGTTTGTGGGCATACTGCCGTGCCTAACGTGAAAGACATAAACAGGAATGTCGTAACCATCGCATGACACGTCCTCGAGGTAGGGGTCGTTTAACATTCCATCGATTGGCCCAAAGCCTATGAAGTTTCTGAAAAGGTAATAAAGCGTTTTGAGAAGAAGTTGTGGGTGCATCTCGATTGCATATTCTTCTATAAGCTCGTTTAGGACTTCCATGATGATCTCGGTCTTTTTCTCTTTATCCATCGAGTATTCCTTAAGGACGAGTGTCCTTTTCATGTCGTTGTATATTATGTTAAGAAGCTGCAGTTCATCAACACCTACTGGAGGTTCTATGAGGTTGTACCGCTTCCTCGCGTTGTCCTCGTTTTCTATTATCTGCACCTTGCAAAAGCCGGGAACGATCCAGTATTCATCTATAACCCTTTCTCCTTCTGGAACTTCCACGTTGAGTTCGTCTTCAAGCTTATGCTCAATATCCATACCTTCATAGATAGATACAAGGTTTCTGTAGTGAGTTGGAATACCTAGGTTAAAATTCACCATCATTATTATTACATTAATTAGGTTTAAAAAGATTGTTGTGCACGAATATCGCTGGATTCAAATCTCATCAACTTTTAAATAGTTTGGAAATCGTAAATTAAGAACAAATTCTATAAATCAGGTGAAAAAATGGATAGCTTTATAGTTCCCACCGGAATAGAATTTTGACACGAAGGTCGGAGGCATACCTCCAGGTTCGTTGATAATTCTGCTCGAAGAAGTAGGAGCGGGAGGTAGGGAGTTTGTGAAGCTCTAATAAACAAGAAAAACCGTATTATCTGTCTATAACTGGACTTACAACTTCCGTAGAGATTTGAATTGTATTTCATAGGAAGAAATGATTATCGTCGAGTTTTTCGAGAGAAGTAAAGGTAAAGACAAAGGCTACAACCTAGAAGAATTATGTACATTAAAAAGCTGCTTGGCGTACCTCCATTGCTCTATTTCAGCTGTTCTCCGGCTCGCGTACCCCTAATCCTTCAACCCCTTACCTCGCTGAGGGCTATTGTAGAAGTTTAAACTTTCCGGAAAGGTTAAAGAGTTGCTACCGTTCTTCAAGTCTAATGAACCTCAGCCTGAGGAACATCCTCCTTGTTACCACGGTAGGTGTAGTTTGCTATATAGTCAATTACTCCTTCCTGTCGTTTATGCTCACGAACTACCCATGGGCGACAGAAGCTTTCTTTGGTAAAGGGAGCTGGTGGCTCGATCAACCCATATACGTGAAAGTTCCTTACGTTCTCGTAATCGCACCGCTGTACGAAGAATTAATACATCGCAGGATTGTTATGCAGTTCTTTGTTACACGGGGTGAAACGGAACTTGGAATGCTCATCTCTAGCATAACATTCGCTTTGCATCACTATCTGTTTGGTTGGGGATGGTTCAAGGCTGTTGACATGTTCTTCGTTGGCCTAGTTTTCGGGGCTATCTATATTGAATACAGGTTTACCGGTAGCTGGCTATGTCATACCGCCAATAATGCCATGGCAGCAGCCTTTATGATATCCTAACCAATCGCTTCAAAGGTACTTACGAAGCTCTACAGCGAAGTCTATGGGTTCTGCAGTTCCCAAAAGTCGTTTCTGTTCTTTCTCCCTGGAAAATTTGGAGATACATTACTTTACCGTCCATTCCAAGTTGTAAAGGTAGATCCATAAAGCCTAACTTCACCAAAATTACGTAAAAGAGTCTAGCGCGTCATTAAATAAGTTAAGATCTCTCAAACTCTGTACCGAGAGTTCTGTTTTTCTTCTTAATATTTCTCGATTTTTTGGAGTGATTTGTATAGTCCTTAACACCCTATAGCCTCCCTCACCATACTGCCTTTGCTGTCTCTTCTGCAACCTTTTCCAGCGTCTCCTCGCTAATCTTAGGAACCTCCCCAGTGATTAATCCTCTACCAAGCTCTTTCAGCCATGGCAGCTCTATCACTTGAGGGATTCCATAATGCTTGCACAGCTTTTTCACATACTCTTTCTCCATTTTTGCTGTCATCTGGTAATCAAAGGATAACTAACTCCAGCTTCTCTGCTCGCCTTCGCCATCGTAACTCCAGAATCCATACCATCTCTAAGCACAACGAACTTCGTGACCATCACTCTTTTTTACTCCCATTCCGATGACACGGTATGCTTTACATAGTTTTCCTCACCGCCCGCTGCAATCTTGCATGCAAGTACTGTGGGGGAAGTATAGATGAAACGGTTATGCCTCCTGAGCCAACGTACTCAATTCAGCAGCTCCGCAGTTTCATAGAGAGCGATCCAAATCCGTCAATAGCCTTTTACGGCGGAGAGCCGCTGCTTAGAATAGACCTGATGGAGAAAATCATGGATAGCATAAATGCAGAGCATTACATACTCCAGACGAACGGATTGCTACTCGATAGAGTCAAGCCGGAATATCTGCAAAGGCTTTCTACAATTCTTGTGTCCATAGACGGCGTTAAGGAGGTTACGAACTTTTACAAGGGACAGGTTTACGATAGAATAATGAAAAATGTTCATGCGATCAGAAAGTACTGCAGAGAGCTGATAGCAAGGATGGTTGCCTGTGAGAAGACGGACATATTCAGAGATGTAACCCATCTCCTTAACCATTTCGATTACGTCCACTGGCAACTTAACGCCGTATGGAGCCCTCCTGAACTGTGGAACGACTTCTCCGCATGGGTCAAAAGCTACAACATCGGAATATCCAAGCTCGCAAATTTCTGGCTAAAGAGGATGGAGGACGGATTTATAGAGGGGATCGTGCCTTTTCTTGGCGTACTGAAAGCGATGTTGTTTGAGCCCAACACTTCTCCTCCGTGTGGAGCTGGTGTGAACTCTTTTGCGATAACAACTGATGGTAGAGTTGTTGCCTGTCCCATCTGCGCTGAATTCGAGTGGAATGTCTTAGGGACGATCGAAGATTGTCCCCTAAGCCTGCCAAAAGTTGAAATCGAAGAACCGTGTAAAAGCTGCGAGTATAGCTATATATGCGGGGGGAGATGTCTCTTCTTCAACAGAGAGAGGTTGTGGGGGAATGAGGGCTTTGAACTCGTTTGTTCAACTGCAAAGCACCTGATTAACGAGATTGCAAGACTGAAACCAAAGATTCAGGAACTTGCCAGAGACGGTATCATCAGTAAGGAAGAACTGTACTATCCTAAGTATAACAACACAACGGAGATCATTCCCTAGCAAAATCAAGCTTGCCTTTTATCATCTTTTACAAATTTTTATAAAATTTCTGTAGAAATCTACACCTCTTTCGGTATGATAGACTTCGGGATGCCACTGAACACCGTATATGGGTTTTTCTACGTGCTTCATTGCCTCTATCTTGCATATATCCGACTCCGCTAGCAATTTGAAGTTTTCCGGCAATTTCTTAACCTCATCCGAGTGACTCGCCCATACTCTGAACTCCCTTGGCAGTCCTTCAAATATCTCGTCATCCTCGACGATTCTTACAATAACCTCTGCATACCCGCCAACCTCACCTTTTCCAACCTCTCCACCAAAAATTTTTGCGAGAAGTTGATGACCCAAACATACTCCGAGAATCGGAACGTCGAGCTCTTTTACATAAATTTCGCAGTTTCCAGTTCTATCCAAACTTGGCCCACCGCCGAGTACGATACCGTCAGCATCTGTTAGCTTCTCAACCGGCGTCGTGTTTTCAACAAGCTTGGATTCTATACCGAGATCGCGTAAAGTTCTGTGGATGAGATGGTTGTATTGCCCATAGTTGTACACTACATATACCTTCACGATTCCACAAGTTTTTGGCGGAAATATTAACCTTTTTGATGCATGGTTTTTGAGAGATGTTGTAGGATAAGCACGTAATAATCTAGCTAAAACTTCGGCTAGGTTGGTTGAAGGTAGTAAGCTTAAGAATATTAAGAAAATAAAATTTATATAATGCCCTTCTTGTATTTTTTACATGGATAACAGAAAGAAGGCAGTGGTGTACTTGCTGCCTTTTGTTATCGCCCTTGCAGCAAGGTTACAAAACTCTGCCGGTGTTTTCAGCCTAATGCTTCCACAGGGATACGATCCATACTATCACATGCGTCTCGTAGAAATAATAGTAAATTCGGGACACAGACCACCATTTGATTACTATCTTAACTACCCTTACGGATTGCCCATTGGGTGGTTACCGCTATTTGATTATATCTTAGCCACTCCCGGATTGCTGATCGGGTTTGAAGCCTCCAAAGCATTTGCGCTTATCTTCCCAGTCTTGATTGGTCTTCTAATTTTGATTATTATTTATAAAATAGCTATTATGGAGTTCAAAAATGAGTATGTGGCTATAGCAGCTATCCTCATAGGGTCAATAACCCCTGTACTCGTCCACATATCGCTGGCTGGTTACGCTGACTACCACTCATGGAACGTCTTTCTTTTCCTACTTGCCCTATACAGCTACGTAAGATGGGTTAAAAACAGGGAAATCCTATATCTCGTACTTTCTTCCGCTTCGCTAACCCTTCTTGCATTCTCGTGGCTTGGTGCGCCAATTTACTCGGCTATTGTAGCAATAATAGCAATCCATGAAATCGTCAGGCTGAAAGACAAGCTTCTTGCAATATACTCGGCCGCGATTTTCATACCACCGGCGATATCGTTTATCATCAAGCCAGAGCTTGCGCTGCTGTACGTTGCCCTTGCAGCGATCATTGCGCCTGTATACCTAATAATCTCTCTTAATAAAGACAGGTACTTGTATTACTACTTCTCAGCGCTGGTTTTGGCTTTAATTCTCGTGTACTTTTTACCGGGACAGAATATATTCAAGCAGGGTATAAACTACGTTCTCGGTTTTGGACCATTTCTTCCAACGATAACCGAGGCTAAAAGCCTTCAGGTTTTTTCGATAGTGTATCATGTCGGTATTTTCGTAACGATTTTGGTTGTCCTTGCACTTGAAGTTGCGTTTATGGACGAGAACAGATGGCTTGCGCTTTGGTTCTGCGTAGCATTCGTCCTATCATTGATGCAGTTCAGATTTGTTGAAGTTTTTGCACCACCAGTCGTAATACTTGCAGCCTACGGAACGTGCAAGCTTTTCCAGAAGTGTGGCTACCGGGTGTGGAGCGAAGATGAAGATAGCGAGAGAATTATAAAGAGAAGAAAACAGAAGAAAAAGAGCAAAAAGGTAGAAGCTGGAATGCAGTTAAAGGACTACCTATTTGTCTCTGGATTTTTTGCAATAATACTGCTCCCATCAGCAGTTTTTGCATTCGAATCCTTTACGATGAGCGATGATTGGTATAATGCTTTAACATGGCTTAAGGATAATACGCCTGCTACGTCATATTATCTCGATCCTACTAAAAAACCGGAGTACAGCGTTTTGAGCTGGTGGGACTATGGAAATTGGATTATCTACGTTGCGAAAAGGCCAGTGGTCTGCAACAACTTCCAAGCTGGAGCAATCGATGCGGCAAAGTTTTTTACCGCCAAAAACGAAGAACAAGCGCTGAAGATAGCCAAAAAAAGGAAAGTTAGGTACATTATCACGGACGAACAAATGGGGATGGCAAACGAGACTATATCAGGAAAATTCAGGGCAATAATGGAGATTGCAGGTTACAACGCTTACCTAATGAACTTCAGCGAATTGATGGACTACTATAATGTTTCGATGTTCTACAAACTGCACTGGGAAAACGCAGAGAACTTAAAGCATTTTAAACTTGTGAAGGACTTCGGGAAGGTCAAAATCTTTGAGGTTAAAACCTAAAATTGTAAAGGCAGCACTAAATCTTTTAAACGCCTAGATTCCAACTTGATTTGATGGTAGAAGTTACAATAATCATACCATCGATGAACGAAGAGAATACGATTGGTGAAGTCATTCAGAAAGCGAAGAAGATGCTTGAAAAAACAGGTTTAAATGGGGAAATTGTTGTTGTGGATAATTCAACTGACAAAACGCCAGAAATTGCTACAAAGATGGGGGCCAAGGTTATTAGAGGTGTAAAGGGATACGGCAAAGCCTACCTTGAGGGATTCAAAGTTGCAAAGGGTAAATACATAGTTCTGGCCGATGCCGACGGAACGTACGATCTTTCGGAAGCGTCAAAACTTCTCGAGCCACTGATCAAGAATGAAGCTGACATAGTGATAGGTTCACGGCTAAAGGGAGAGATAAAACCGGGAGCTATGCCTTGGCTCCACCGCTATATTGGAAACCCCTTACTTACATGGGTAATGAACAGACTTTTTGGTACGAACATATCAGATGGCCATTCGGGAATGAGGGCTTTAAAAAGAAGCGTTATTGAGAGGCTGAACTTGAAGTGCCTTGGGATGGAGTTCGCATCAGAAATGCTAATCGAAGCTGTAAAACGCGGCTTGAGAATAAAGGAGGTTCCAATCACGTACTATCCGAGGAAGGGTAGGAGCAAGCTGAGATCGTTTAGAGACGGTTGGAGACACCTGAGGTTCATGTTGCTTTACTCACCAAGCGTTCTGTTCTTCATCCCGGGTTTAATGGGGATTTTTACGGGAGCAGTACTTATGGGATACGTCTTACTGCTCGATCCCATAAGAACGCATACAATTATTTTGGGCAGCCTCTTGTCCCTAATCGGTTTCCAGCTGCTTTCTTTTGGCATCTCCAATAAAGTGTACGCAGCGGAATTTGGGCTGGTAGAACCGGATAGAATAACCAGATTGTTCATGAGGTACAGTGTTTTAGAGGAAGGGCTCATACTTGGCAGCGCGCTCGTGCTGTTTGGCCTGTTTATGGGATGGCGGATATTCAATATATGGGCACAGAGCGGATATGGAGGGCTAAATCAGGTTAATCATGCAATTCTTGTACTTACACTCATAGCACTGGGCTTGCAAATAATTTTTACATCATTTTTTATTAGCAGTTTGTTAATTAAGAGTGAGAGCAGATGAAGATCGCATTTGTTTACGATGCTGCATACCCCTTCGTTAAGGGTGGCGGAGAAAGAAGAATCTACGAGCTTGCCAAAAGGCTAGCAGAAAAACACGAGGTGTGCTGGATAACGCTGAGGTGGTGGAACAGCGGAAATTCAATTGAGATCGATGGAATAAACTACATCAGCGTTGGAAAGTGCGTGGATTTCTATACCAAAAGTGGTAGAAGACGTATAAGTGAGGCGCTGTACTTCGGAAGGAAAGTCCTCCCAGCGCTTATGAGAGAAAGGTACGACGTGGTTGACTGTACGGCCTTTCCATATTTCC